>Ga0209829_10000840_pt1 | contig 26622 bp, 20 predicted proteins | sample C_140205_EF_Meta_FD_187311 | JGI IMG/M metagenome (GOLD analysis project Ga0209829, IMG submission 187311) | Freshwater microbial communities from Lake Croche, Canada to study carbon cycling - C_140205_EF_MetaG (SPAdes) (version 2) | ecosystem: Environmental > Aquatic > Freshwater > Lake... | reverse complement strand
GCAGCCACATAGGGCACTTGCAACCACATGGTGCACTTGCAACCACATGGTGCACTTGCAGCCACATAGGGCACTTGCAACCACATAGGGCACTTGCAGCCACATAGGGCACTTGCAGCCACATAGGGCACTTGCAGCCACATGGGAAAACTTGCAGCCACCTTGGGAAACTGGATCCGCGGCGACACGAGCTTTCCGTGTCGATTCCGCATGTTGAGCCAGCACAACTGCACTTACTTGCCAGGCTTGGGCGGCGTGAACTTGATCTTCTTGATCAGTTCCACGATCTGTCCATCCTGCACCGTGCCCGAAACAGCCGTGATCGCACGGACAACATTGACATATTTCAGGCCGTAATCGCAGTCCAGTTCCACCTCAGTTTTTTCGGCGAGCGAATCCGGCCCACGGCCCTTGCCCACAAGCCTCACCACCTCTTTCTGAAGGTCGTTAAAGTCTTTCAACGGATTACCGTTCATGGTGATGCTGGCCATCGATCCATCCGGACCGGCTGCCAGCTTGACCCGAATCGGCGGCACCTGCTGATCGTCCATGACGGCACTGGCCGACTTGCCCAGCGGCATGCGGATGTCAAAATCGCCCTCGGGCGACACGACTTTCAGCGAGAACATGAAAAAGGAGATCAGCTGAAACACAACGTCGATCATCGGCGTCATGTCGATGTGGATCTTGTCGGCGAGCTGAGACTCTTTCCGCGCCATGGATTCACCGCCCTTCGTCGTACTGGGCCCGCAGGGCAAACTTTTCGAACCCCTTCTCCTGGCAGATTCTGATGATCTCCTGCACATCACCGGTCTTGGCCGAACCGTCCGCCCGAACAATGACGGTGGCGGTATTCGGCTCCTTGCCGGCGTCGATCATGACCGACTTTTCACGCTCCAGATAGCCACCGATGTCGGGCAAGCCAATCATCTCGCCGGCGTAGATCACTGACCCCTTGTCGGTGAGCTGCAGCGTGATCGGCTTGTCGACGGGACCATCTGTCGGCTTTGCCAACTGGCTCAAGGGCAACTGGATGCGGTCATCCTGCTCGGCCTCGGAAAAGTTCATCACGAACATAAAGAACGTGATGAGCTGAAACGTCATGTCGATCATCGGCGTCATGTCGATATCGGTGTTCGACGCCTCACTGGATTTTTTTCCCATGGCTTGATCCTCGAGGCTCTAGGGTGCCGCGGGCGGTCGCCCAGCCGTCACCCCATCCTCAATCCAGTCCTCACTTCTTGCCCATGGCCTGAAATCGGGACATCAATCGCATCGCTTCACCGTCAACGTCGCCATTGAGCTTTTGCAGCCAGTTCTTAAAGAGCGCGAAGCAGGCGATGGCCGGAATGGCCAACCAGAGACCGATGAGCGTCGTGATGAGGGCTTGCGAGATGCCGATGGCGAGCTCGGATGGCTTGGGCGCCGTGGACGACTTAGCGATCACCATGAAGGCGCCGACCATTCCATCGACCGTGCCGAGCAGGCCAAACATCGGGGCGAGCGCACCCACGAGCGACACGTAGCTGACCTTGTGGTCGAGCTTCATCGCCTGCTCGCCTTCGGCTTCCTGCATCGCCTCAACCGCAGGACCGTAGCCAGATTGCAGCTTTGACATGCCGGCGGCAAGGACGTGCCCCAAGTAGGAATCGTCCATTTTGGCCAGTTCGTAGGCTGGCTGATATTCCTTTGCCTCGAGATGCGCCTCGAAGGCCGCGCTGAGGCCGGGCGGCATGAGCACGGCACGCCGGATCTGCATAAAACACATCACCAGCAGGGCAACGAGCCCGAAGGAGAGCGCCAGGAAAATGATGACATAGCGCAGGCCGAGCGCCTTGTAGTAGAAAACGAGCATGTTCTCGCCCGCCGGCTCGGCCGCTTCGTCGACAGCAGCCTCCTCGCCCTGCGCGACCGCCGCCGCAGGCCAGACGACCATCGGCACGACCGCCGCCGATCCATACGGAATGACCGAAGCCACTACCAGCATGGCACGACCAACGCTGCCCATAAAAAATCCGCTCAGACGCCGTCGGACGCCTTCGCACGTGCCGCACTGCATGAATCGTCTCCTCAAGAATGAATCTTCAGTTGGTCCCAGATTAGCCTCGCACCCGCCTCGGCTGCAAAGGGCTCACGACTTGGCCGCCTCAAGCCCTTCGGCCCACCGACTGGCCGGATAGGCCGACTTCAGGTTTTGCTTTGCCTCGCGAGCCCGCTCGGGATTGCTTCCGCGATCCCAGAGTTCGCTGAGGTAAAACAACGCCTCGGCGTGGCTGTCGGGCTCCGTGTTGTACACCAGATCGACCGTTAAATAGGAGATCAAGGCGTCCTGCTCCTTGCCACCCACGGCACGGTAGGCCCCCCCCAGCACGTTGTAGGCCCGCGATAACAGCTCTTTTTCCTCTGGATTCGAGGCCTTGATGATCTGAAGCACCATGCCGATCGCGGCATCGTGCTTGCCCTGCAGCGACAGGCACTTCGCCTTGCCGAGCTCAGCGAATCGCTTCTGCGGCTGGCTGGCCGGATCGGCGGCGGCGAGCGTGATGGCGGCGTCGTATTCCGCCAAGGCCGCATCGGTTTTTTTCTGTGCTAGAAGCATGGCCGCCTTGGCCGTGGCGGCACGCACCTTCAAGGCGGGCGGGCCGCTGTCCAGATTGGAGTATGCCGCAATCGCTTCGTCCGGCCTGCCGGCCCGCGCCTGCAGATCGCCAAGCAGTTCCTGAACCTGAAACACGTGGTGGCTCTTGGGATGTTTCACGAGATAGTCGGTCACCACCTTGACGGCCCCTGCCAGGTCGCCGCCCGCGTCGAGAACAGACCTGCCGGCGGCGGCAGCTTTCACGAAGTCGACCTCGGCGAGCACCAGCGGCTCGGCACCGTCGAGATCGGCAGCCTCGATCTTGCCAACCTCGTCCCGAGCATCGGCCCCCCGTCCGCGCAGCAGCATCGCGCGGGCACTCCGCAGCGCCTGCGGCTCCGCACCGAACTGCACCTCGCGAATCGTTTCAATCGATAGCTTTTGCGTTTCGCCGTTGGCGCCCTCAATGTCAACGGCGGCCGGCGAGACGGAGACAACTCTCCCTAAGATGCTCGGTGCGGCCCCTACGGTGCTCGGCGAGGGGAAGAGGGCCACCTTGTCCTGGGCCTGCCCCCAGGCGGCTCGCGGAGCAGTCCCGGCCATCCACACCACCAGCACCACCGCAATGGCCCCAGTCGCCCGTCGGCGCCCCATACCGGCAGCCCACCGGTCGAACAGGATTTTCATCGGTGCATTGGTCAATTTCATGGTCTCTTTCCTTGCTGTTCCTTCACTCCGCCTGGGCAGCGGCTTCCTTCAAACCGTCAAGCCCCCGCTGCTCGGGCTTGTTTTGCCGCTTCTCGATGTCTTTGAGTTGTTTGTCGAATTGCTTCCTTGAATCGCCCCCACCCAAGTCGCTGTGCGTTTTGTACGTGAACGCTATGTAGTCGAATGCCTTCTGCAATTCTCGTTCACGCTCCTGGGGCAGGGACTCCGCCCTTTCGACCCGACATTTGACCGCGTTGATGCGCGCCGTAAAGAACTTCCTGCGGGCATCCAGCGACTTCTCGTCAGAGCCTGAAAATGCCTGCTGCTCCAGACGGTTTGAGATCACGGCCCAGCCCCATCCAAAGACGTCTCCTCCCGCTCCAGCCCGCTTGTAGCCATTGATGGCCTGCCCCAGCGTGGCCGCCTTGTCGGCCTTGTCGACGGTCTTGGCGGCCTTGGCCTGAAGCATCTCCGCCGCCTGAATCTGGAAGTCGAGCGTGTTTTGCCGTTTCTTGTCTGACAGGATCCAGTCGATGTGCTTCTGCGCCTCGTCCCATTTCTCGCGGGCCCGGTACACGCTCGCGAGCTTCAGTCGAATCGATGGCTCGAACTTGGCGATCTCGTCGCCCCCCTTTTCCAGCAACTGCTCGTAGATGGCGGCGGCCCTGTCGAGATAGCCATCGGCCTGCGGCTTGGGCACGACCGCGCCCGTCCCCTCGCCAGACCCCAGGCTGAGATACGTGGTCGCCACCCAGATCTGGGACGATGCCTTCGGATCCTTGGCCACGCCCTCGAGAAACTTTTCAAACCCCTGCAAGATGGCCACCATTCTGGCCTTGGACTCTGGCGTGCCCGCCGTGGGGCCGGAGGCGAGACTCGAGAGCTGGCCTTGCAGGTCACGGCCCATCGACTGATACATGCTGGTCAGCCTTGCGGAAGCCTCCACGCCCGCGGCGCCGGCGAGCTCCTCAAGCTTCTTCATCGCCTGCACGGCCTTGTCATGCTGCTGGGCCTCGATGAAGTACCGCAGCGAGGCCGTGGCCGTGGCCGTGGCCAAGGGTCCATGCGTCATCGTCTTGTCCGTGCCGTTCAAGACGGTCCAAGGACCGTAGACCGGGTGTTCGAGCAGTGCGGCAACTCGCGGTGAGTCGCCCTCGTCCATGGCCATCTGGCAGCGGGCCAGGGCGCCAGCCACATCGACGATGCGGGCCGGAGCCCCAGTCGGAATCGCAGTCAGACCGTCATCGAGTGCCTTGGCGGCCCGGGAACGCCAGTCGGACAGCATGGCAGGCGTCGGCCGGGCAGCCTCGTCCAGCCGCGACTTTTCCTGCACCTCGCGCCACAAGGCGCCACCCCCGCGCAACAGCACCTCGGACCGCCGCGGCGACGCCGGCGGCACCTGCGCGAGAATCGCCAGGATCCGCTCCGGATCGCGAGCCTCGGTTGCCGCTGCGATGGCGATCACGGCGGCGTCGACGCTTTCGGCACTCTCAGGCCAGGTTCGCATGATCAACGTGGCGGTCTCCACGCACTTGCCCTTGGCTTCATCCGCCCATGCCGCGATCGGCTGCTTCTTCTGCAACTGCTGCCAGCTCGCCATGGCGATCTTCGCCGCCTGCTGACTCCCCTTGGCATTGGGATAACGCTCAATGAGAAACCCGCCGAGGGCGGCCGCATCGTGAAGCCGCTGCTCGTCGTAGAGCAGAAACGTGAGCAGGTAGCGAGCCTGATTGAGCCCTTCAATATCGTCGGGACCGGCCAGCGGCATCGCCCGCCGCAGGCTGTTGATCGTCTTCAAACGTTCGGCGGTCACATCCTTCCGCGCCGCATCTGCGGCCGCGGTGTCCGCGGCCGACTCCGCCTGCTTGAGGGCCACTTGGCGGGCCTGCATGGCTCCCAGTGAGGCCCGGGCGGAATCCATGGCCGCCTCAAACGTAGCAGCACCACCGTCCAGATCATCAGGCAGTTCCTTTCCCAGAACGGCCAGCAGCGCCTTGGCTTCGGCGGCAAAATCCTTGTTGATCTTGGCCACCTCCATGGCGAGCCGCTTGGCGTCGCGCAGGGATGATGTTCGCTTCGACTTTTCCGCGACGGAGCTCTTCTCGGGGATCGCGGCCGCCCGCCGCTCCAGCAGTGCTGCCGAGCGATACTTCATGCCCAGCCAGTCGGCGTCGATCCTGTCGGGAGTGAGCGGGACCAGCGCCAGTTTTTGGAGACGATCGTCGAATTCGTCGTACTTCTTGTCTTCCAGCCAGCACTCCAGCGATGAGTTGACCGCCTTCGTCCGCAGCCCGGCTTGGATGCCGTCTCCGTCGAGCCCCCGGATGTCGGCCAGCGTCATCAGCGCCTTGGCGTGATCGCCCAACGCAGCGTAATTCCTGCCCTCGTAGTAGCGGGCGAACAGGCCTGCCACCTTCGTCCTGTATTTCTCGTAGAGCTCCTTGTACCGCGTGGCAGAGCTCTTCAGCGATTCCTCCCACTCCTTTGACTTGGGCTCCATCGCCCGCGACTTCTCGTAGTAGGCCCCGGCGATGAGGAGCCGTGTTTTGAGCAGTTCACCCCGCAGTTCATCCTGCTGTTCCTCAAGGTCGCCCATCAGTTTCGCACTGCCCGGCCTCTTCACGGGCTTCTTGGGCCTGGTCGGCTTGCCTCCGTCCTTTCCCGCTTCCTTGTCGCTGCCCGCCTTCTCGCCCCCACTCTCGCCGCGGAGATCCTTGAGCGAGGCATCCACCTTCCGCAGCAGTTTGAGGACGGCATCCTCAGCATTCGTCACGGCGACGATCTCATCGGTCGGCTTGCGATCTGGCCCCTCGAGCACGGCAATTGCGGCCGTGAACAAGGGAATCGCCTCCGCCCGCATTTTCTTGCCGTCATCCCCCTGTCGCTTCGCCTGATCCAATTTCGCACGGCCGCGTTCGATGAGCAGATTGCCCTTCTGAAGATAGGCTTCGATCGCCTGCTGACCTTCCGAAGTCTCTTTCAGGAAGGCGTCGATCTCCCGCCCAGCCTGATCGAAGATCTCGGCGCGTTTGGCAACGTTTAATTCCTTCCTGCTGATACCCACAAGGGCCGCTGCCCGGCGAAACGGCACCTGTTTTTTCAGTTCCGGCGACGCGTCGGCATCTTCCTCCACCCGCTTCAACACCCAGATCGCCACGTCTGGCATCTGTCGCTCCTCGAGCGCTGCGAGAAGCCGGGTGGTCGTCTGGTCCATGGCATTCATCTTGGGCTCGGCGGCACCACCGCCGGTTGCTGCAAAGCCAGCCGCAAGGCTGCCAATCCACGCTGCACACCGCAAGAAACGCCCGAACATGTGCATGGTTGTGGGTCGCGGGAGAGTGGATTGGCCAGGGGACCGAAACGTCGTCGCGAGGGAGAGACAGGAACGGGCACGAACCAACGGGTATTCCGCATGCCGGATACCCATTGCCCGGCGGGGCTCTCAGCATTGTGAGAATACTTCGTGACGCGGTCAAACGCTGTTCGGATCATGGCTGCGGCGGACGGGCGTGGGTGCTTTTCCTCCGTGCGGAGCCCCCCCGGCACTCGAAACGATTTTCTGACCGAAGAATCGTCCCGACGTGCACGGGGCTCGCCCGGAAGCCGTCACGGGCCAGGCATGTCTCGCGACAGGCCTCGCTGCTCGAGGCATTCCATCAGCAACTCGCCGGCCGGCGTGACATCGCCCCTGGCTCGCCAGCGTTCGGCGAGTAACGCGACCGCCGCAGCGGTCTGCCGCGGCGGTTCGGCATGCGCAGAAGCCCCGGCAAGCTCGCCTAATCCCGCGGCCAACAGCAGTTCGCACCCGTGCGGCGAGGGCAAGCCAGGGAAGGGGTCCGACGGCGACGGCCGATCCTTCGCGTATGCAAGGGCGTCGCCCCCCAGCGAAGCAACGGCGCGGTGCTCAACATCGGAGCCTGCCGGAGTCCAACGGAATATCGCCGACACCAAGCCGGCCCCGCTGGTGGAGTCTCCGTTGGCCCTGCGCTTCACCTCATACACAACCCGCACCGCCTCGCCGGCGTGCATGTCGATCGGCGACGCCTCGACGTTCGACACAGCGTCGGCCGCACTCTGTCGGTGTCCGATGAGGCGATAGCATTCCACCCGACGGGGGTCGAAGGCCACTTCCAGCCGGCAGCCGGTGGCGGCCAGCGTGGGACGACCAAGGATCTTTTCCACCATGGCCCGGCTGATCGCGACTGGATCAATGGCGATGCGGCCAGAGGGGGAGACGGATGGTCTCTGTCGTGCCATGAAAACATGGCGAGCATGACCAGCATGCCGATCATGCCGCGGCTCCTGTGCATCCATCAGCACGAACTCCGTCGGCAGGGCCCCGGGCACCGAAGACGCCCCGGCCACCCCCGCCAGCCAGGCCACCAGCGCATCACGCCCTTCTCTTCGGCAACGCTCGACCGAATCGGAGTGCGCCACCACCACGACCGTCCGCGGCAGGCCCTCGCGGCGTCCCACGGCAGCAATCATCCGGAACACGGCATCGAAATCGGCCGACCGTGACGGCGGCTCACGCTGCAGTTCGGCCACCAGTGGACGGAGCTGCTCGGCATCCGCCCGCAATGCCACCAGCCGTGGCTGCTCGCCGCAGACGACCACTGAAAGACGATCAGCAGGCCGGAGCTGGCCGATCACCTGGCCCAGCCCCCGACAGAGCCATTGCCACGAGAGCGTCGACGAGGGCCCGACGGACTGGTCGAGCACGAGCATCGCATCGAGCGGTTCCGCCCCGGCCGATCCCGTGACGCCCTCCGCCAACGGCGACGCGGCGACGCACACCTCCACCAGCAAGCTGCCGACCACCGGCCGCAGCGAACGCACCGCCGTGATCGACACGTCGACCACCGGGCCGGGATGCTCCGCCCCCGAGCCCGCTGGTCGCGACCCAGCCGGGGATCCGCTGGTTTCCGTGGGCCGCGGTGGAGCGGGCAGGGCTGCGAAAATATCCTCCACCTGCACGGCAGGCATGCCCCCCTGCTGGGGCCGTCTTTTCACGGCTCGTGCCCGATCCCGCAGCCCCATCAAGGCACTCTCCTGCAGGCTGTCGAATGAGTCCGTTCTCATGGAGAGCGGGGGGTGATCAACCGCCAGCGCCGGATGCAGCGAGGGATCGATGAAGGGCGACTCGCCGTGCGCCATCTCGAAGGCGATGTCAAATCCTGGCACCCGCGGCACCACCCGCCCGATCAGCGGCAGCATCACCACTCGCATCCCGCTGGCACCGATGCCACGGCGGGCATCATTCGGGCCGGAAAACGCAGGCGCCGCCAGCACGGCAACACCCGTTTCACCAAGCCCCGGCGATTCTGCGGCAACGGTCACGTCAGCGGCGGCAAGCCCGCCGATGCCGTCAGGCGAGTGTGGCTCCTGCAGGCCCCGCTTCCCACCGCCAGTGGCCCCGCCTGCCTCGCTCTGGTGCGTTTCAGCCGCCCCAGACCGTTGGCCGGCTGCATCCATCGCCACGCGACCATGCGAAAGCCTCCCCACGCCAGGGGCTTCGCCAGCGTCTGCCCGCGTGATGCCGCGGGCTACCGGCACGGCTGCACCCACCGCCGTCTGGCCAGGGGCAGCCAGGCGGCCCGAGAGGCCCATCCCCGCAAAGAACATCGATGCCACGATCGCCAGCGCAGCCATCACGGCCCCCAGATCTTTGGCGAGATCTGTGCAGGCCGCCAACCACCTGTGCCTCGACGCGGACGACCAACCCACTCGCCCTGGAGTACGGCCAGAAGAATCGGGATGGGCAGCCGCCAGTGGCGACCGCTCCGGCACTCCTGTGGGCCGCAGCGACAGCAGCCCGGTGCCGGTCGCGGCCGCCAACCGCCGCACACGATCTTCAAGCCCGGCGGGCAGCGCAACGCGAACGAGCAGCCGATCGATGGCAGCCGCCTCGAACAACGGTTCGAGAGCACTGCGAGCGTCGATGCCCGGAGGCACCGGCACGTTCCGCAGTTGGTCGTCAAGGATGTGGTCTGGGTGATCGTTCATGCGGGAAGCGAGTGGGGTGGGGTTGATCGGAGGCGGAGCCGAGCAGGCTGTGGATACAGTGCGAGTTGGACCGCGAGATGCGGTCCCGGGTGCGGAGCGCCCTCACAAACAGGAGGTTTTCAAGTGGAACTGTTTTCATGTCCGGTCAGGACACGGATGATTTTCTCCACGGACAGTTGAGGCTCCGGCATTCAATGGCGGCCATGGACGGGCGTCGGAGACTCCAGCAGATAGTCGCGGAGCCGGCTCCGGGCCCGGCTGACCCGGGACAGCACGGTGCCCAGCGGGATGTCCTGCACGTCGGCGGCTTCCTGGTGGGTGAGCCCACCCACGACCACCAGCAGGAGGGTCTCGCGGAGTTCCACGGGCAGCCTATCCAGCGCTCGTTGCAGCGTTGCCGACAATTCGTCCTCGAAGGGGTCGCGGGCGGTTTGTGCAGGAGGATGTGGCAACACACCGCTGCCGGAGGCCTCTGGTCGGCGCGGCTGCCGCCAGTGATCCGCCGCACGTCGGCGCAGGATGGCAAGCAGCCAGGCACGCTCGCTCCGAGCGGGATCGAACAGGTGGCGACTCGTCCATGCCGAGCGGAAGGCGTCCTGCACGACATCCTCTGCGGTGTGGCAATCACCGAGCAGTCGGAATGCAACCCGATAGAGGACGGCCACATGATCGCTCACCCACCGGTCAAACTGGTCACTGGAGGCGGAGGGTTCGGCCATGCAAATCCATGCAAATCCATGCAAATTCATGCCGTTTCAAGCGACCAAGGGCATGGTCGACGAGAGCACGGCCGAGCGGCCCTACAGAAGACGATTCGTTCCGACCCGCTGAAGTTATTTCCCGCCGCAACGGGAGGGGATCAAAAACAGAAGATTTTCAAGTGGATTTGTTTCATGACCGGTGGGGCATGGATGACTTTTTCCACTTGAAAAAAAGGTTTTTGAGGGTGCTACGCACCCGGAGCCGCGTTGTGTGATCCCACAGCCTACGAGGGCCGTGCTCCGGCGATCTGTCCCACCCGCGCAGAGCGGCTCGCGGCGGCCGAAGCAGCCAGCCAGAAGGGCAACTGACCGGCAGCCGGTAGCTTGACCACCCGGGCAGACCGGACGCCCGGGCAGGCGAGCACAGCAGCCATGGCGTCTGGCGACGGCGCCTGGTCGAGATTCAGCACGCCGATGGCGTCCCCGCCCGGGGCCGAACGCCCAACGGTCATCTGGGCGATATTCACGCCCAGGCCACCGAAAGCGGTTCCCACGCGTCCGATGATGCCAGGCAGGTCCTGATGGGTGAACACGAGCAGGGTGCCGTCGAGATAGGCCTCCAGCCGATGCCCTTCGAGCTGCACAAGACGCGGCATGGAGTGGCCAAACAGCGTGCCGGCGGCCCTGTGGACGCGGTCCCCCGCGACCAGGTCCACCGCCACCACCGAACTGAAGGCGCCTGGATCGCTGCGGCTCTGCTCGACGAGCTCGATGCCCCGGTCCCGCAACAGCATCTCGGCATTCACGATGTTGACATCTTCGATCGCCGACTCAAGCAGGCCCGCCGCAAACGCCGCCGTCACCAGCCGCGTGTTGCGGGAGGCGATCTCGCCACGGTAGGCAATCGAGCACGAACGCGGCGACCCATCATCAAGCTGTGACAAGAGCAATCCCAAACGCCAGGCCAGATCAAGGAACCCCCGCACGCCCTCCAGCGAGGCCGGGTCGAGGGGACTGGAATTGACCGAATGACGGATGGCACCACTGGAGAGAAAGTCGACAAGCAGCCCGACGCCCTCCACGGCCACCTGCGACTGCGCTTCCTCCGTGCTGGCCCCCAGATGGGGCGTGACCAGCACCCCGGCCATGCCAAACAGTGGGCTGTCGGTGCAGGGCTCCTTTTCGAAGACGTCCAGGGCCACGCCGCCGATGATGCCCCGATTGAGTCCCTCGATCAGCGCTTGCTCGTCATAAATGCCTCCGCGGGCACAGTTCACCAGCCGTATACCAGGCTTCAGGATCGCGAGCTCGTCCATGCCCACCAGGTGCCGCGTGTCGTCTGTCAGTGGGGTGTGCACTGTCAGGTAGTCAACCTGCGGCAGCATGGCCCGCACGGTCTCCACCAGTTCAATCCCCAGTTCCGCGGCGCGTTCGGGCGACAAGAAAGGATCGAAGCCCATCACCCTCATGTCGAACGCCAGGGCCCGTTTGGCCACCGCCTGACCGATCCTTCCAAGCCCGACGATCCCCAGCGTCTTGCCCGCAAGCTGCACTCCCATGAACTTGTTTCGTTCCCAGCGATGCGCGCGCAGGCTGGCGTCGGCCGCAGCCACGTTTCGGGAGAGGGCGAGAATCAGCGCGAAGGTGTGCTCTGCGGTGCTGACGGTGTTGCCGGCAGGCGTGTTCATCACCACGATGCCCTGCCGCGTGGCCGCATCCTTGTCGATGTTGTCGGTTCCAACGCCCGCACGCACGATCGCCTTGAGGCGATGGTTGCCGGCGAGCGATGCGGCCGTGATCTTCACTCCGCTACGGCAGATCGCCCCATCGTGACGCGCCAACGCCTCCCGCAATGCATCGCCGGAGAGCCCGATGGCTACCTCATGCGTGATACCCACGCTGGACGCAGCGTCAAGGAGGGCAAGGCCGTCGGGACTGAGCGTGTCGAGCACGATGATAGAGGGCATGGATGCGGGTTTCCGCGAAGGGACGTGATCACAAGACTACTCACCGCGCTGGCCGCGGCCAAACTCCAACATATAGTCCCGCAGGGACTCGACTCCCGCCACCGGCATCGCATTATAGATGCTGGCCCGAATGCCCCCCACGGAGCGATGGCCCTTGAGGTCGATGAGCCCACGGGCCGTGGCCCCCTTGAGAAACGCTGCCTCCAGCGTTTCGTCAGCCAGCCGGAATGTGACATTCATGTCGGAGCGGCATTCCGGCCGGGCGTGACCGGTATAGAAGCCGCCGGATGTGTCGATGGTGTCGTAGAGCAGGCGGGATTTGGCCGCGTTATGCCGGTGCATCGCGGCCAGCCCGCCAATGTCGTCGCGCAGCCAACGGCAGACCAAGCCGAGCACATACACGGCGAAAACAGGCGGCGTGTTGGGGCGTGAGCCGTTCTTCACATACGTGCGGTAGTCGAGCATGGTCGGCAGGTCGTCGCGGGAACGTTCCAGCAGATCCTTGCGGATGATGACCGCCGTCACTCCCGCGATGCCCGCGTTCTTCTGCGCACAGGCATAGATCAAGCCATACTTCGGCACGTCGATCGGCCGCGACAGAAAGTCGCTCGAGCAGTCGCACACCACAGGGGCGGCCCCCAATGCGGGCTCGTGCTTCCACTGCACGCCCTGGATCGTCTCGTTGCTCGTGATGTGCACGTACTCGGGATGATCGGAGAGCTGGATTTCACCAGCTGACGGCAGCCGATCGTATCCCGTGCTGCTGCCATCCCAGGCAACGTGCACCTTTCCCTCGCGTCGGGCCTCCTTGGCGCCCGTCACGCCCCAGGTTCCGGTCAACACGTAGTCGGCTGCATGGCCGCGGCCCCGGAGCAGATTCATCGGCACCATCGAAAACTGCAGGCTCGCTCCTCCCTGAAGGAGCACGACCTCGTAGTCGTCGCCAATCCCCAGAAGCAGCCGCAGATCCTGCAGCGTTTCCTCCAGGATCCGGTCGAAAGCCGGGCTGCGATGACTCACCTCCAGCACGGAGATACCGACGCCAGGGAGGGAGAGTAATTCATTCCGCGCCTGCTCCAAGACAGCCAGCGGCAGAACCGCCGGACCGGGAGAGAAATTGTAGACGCGTTCAGTTACTGACCCGACTCTGCGGTCCGTCACAGGACTTTCTCCATCCCGGCCACGCCGATTCGCCATTGGGCCCGGCCCGCGAACTCACGTTCTCCGGCCCGTAAACCAGGGGTTGACTTGCCGGGGCCGGAAAACCGGAAAGCCAGACCGGCAGGATAGAAACCGCCCGCGGCATGGTCAACGGGACACATTTCCAGTCGGCACGGGAGCCCCGTACACGGCGGGCGACAGCGGCGGGGCGGAAGCAGGGAGGGCGGCCATTCGGGACGCCCCTGACTGGGCCGCACTCAGGGTCGCCGCATGGGCTGCCACCGTGGGCTGGCGGGGATCGATCGCAAGCGCCCGAGTGTAGTTGGCCAGCGCCTGCGAGGATTCCCCTGCCGACTCGCGAATCTGCCCCAACGCCACCAGGGCGCGAACATTGTTGGGATCGATCGCCAGGGCGTCGATCAGGTGGTTCTCGGCATCGCGGACGTCCCCGTGCTCCTGGCAGAGCCTGGCCAGTTCGATCTTTGGCTGCGGATTGCCGGGCTGCCGCAGGGACCACTGCTCGAGTTGTGCCACCGCCTCTCCGCCCCGATCCTCCTCGACCAACAGCACCGCCAACCCCCGCTGACAGGCTTCGTGGTTGGGGTTACGGGCCAGGCAGAGGTGGTAATACTGCTCGGCGGTCTGGAGATCCGCCGGACGGGCGAAGAGCTTCGCCTGCTGGTGGTAAGTGGCCCCCAGATTATAGAAGCAGTCTGCGTTTCCAGGCTGTTTGGCCAATGCCTGCTGAAAGTGATTCACCGCCCCGAGGTAGTTGCCCTGCTGATACAGCTGCACGCCGGCGGTGTTGTCGTTGCGTGATATCCCGCCGCAGCCGGAGACCGCGAGACAGGCCACCACGCCGCACCGGGCCACCACGCACCATCGCATTCGCCGTCGGCTCGCCGGGATGCACGGCATGATCGCGGCAGCGTGTCGATGGTGGGACGCGGGCACGTGCACCTTCCAGGCCCGCCGCGGGCTTTTTGACCGGACGATCCGGCACTGGGCGGCGTGGAAAGGAAGACCGTAGCCGCGGCCTGCCGCCGCAACAAGACCAGCCACCCTCTGAAAGACGCAGAAAACAGCCTAGAAACCGCAGCCAACCGATCAGGCCGTGCCCCCGCGGACATAGCCAAGCGATCGAACCACCTCGAGCACTTCACTCTGGGTGGGAAACATGCGACCGCTGCGGTATTTGTACTGCTCGATCGCCTGCATGAACTCGAGTTCTTCGGAGGAGTAGTCTCGCTCGCATGTGGTCGGATCGATGAGCCGACGGCGGGAACAGCGAGGGGCCTTCGCAGCGATCCCAGCGGCCTGGCGGCGGACGGAACTGGGGGTCTTCGGCAGGGCGGTCTTCGACATGGTCTGCATGGGTGTCTCCTGACGAGTTGGGCCGCGGACATCCGCGGGCGGTGGCAAGTGCCGGCCAGCCCCCTCCGGAATGCCGCCCGGAGAACCGGTCGGGGCATCCTGGAAAGGACTGCCGAAAGTATGCACCCAAACGGCGGCGCAAGCCCTGCGGTTTGGGAAAAATTTGTCGTCGTCGCGATCGTCACGACCGGCGCCACCGTCACCACGTGCCACGAAGCCACCCGCCCAGCGGTATCCGGAGGCTCGTTTTCCGGCGTGCTGCTACCGCTTGCCGAAAAATTTCTTCAACGCCTCGGCTGCGGCATCCCGAGAGGAATCCGTCTTGGAATCTTTGGATCCCGCAGGCAGCATCCCGGGCTTCGCTCGCGACGCGATCAATGCCTCCATCCCCGAATGCGAGGCAATGACCGTCGCACTGGAATCTCCCGAAGCGACCACGGCTTCCAACGAGACGACTGACCCCGATTCCGTGGCAGCGGCACTGCCAGACCCAACACCACCCAAAACCGAGGAAGCATCTAGGGGAGAGACCACCCTGACCGATTGGGTCGTATCGAACATGCCGGCAGGCTCGTCATCAACCATGAGCCACCGCGAAACATCGTCGTCGCTGCCGACGGCCTCGGCGACAGGGCTGGCGACAGGGGCATGGGCCGCAACAGACTTGGTTTTGCCGACACTGGAAACCGGCTCGGCACTGACGGGGGCCGCGTGGGCTGGCTCCCCCAACGACACCTTCAGTTCCAAGGGTCCAACCCGCAGGATGTCGCCATCGGACACGACCGTTTTGGCCAGAATCTTGACCCCGTTGACGAACGTGCCGTTGCGACTCTTCAGGTCCTCAACGGTCATCTCAGCAGCGGTGGCGAGCACGGCGCAGTGTCGCCGGCTGACTTCTTCACCCAACGGCCGGATATCGCAATCTTCCGCACGGCCAATGAGCAATTTCCCCGATTTCAGCGTGATTGCCCGGCCGGCACTCTTTCCAGACACGACAATCAATTTTGCGACCATACCGAATGCCGCTCCAAAGCCAGGAACACAGTGGTTCTCCCCGGCCAACCCTGCCAAGATTTTGACGCGATATTTATGATACCGCTCCGCAAGCCTCATGCAAATCGGGGCTTGCGGGGCCGAATCTGGATTGAGCCCATTCGCCCCGCTTATGTCATCGGCGGGCCGTCCACCACTCCTCGCGAAATCGTTGCGAAAGTTTGGCTATGTCGGCATCTCGCCCCACGAAAAAGGACGTTGGCTCCTCGTCCAACCGGGCCCCGAGTCGATCCGCGATCCGCCGCACCCACTCCCGGGCCAGGGTCTCGTGATCTGGCATCGCCCCCCCCACAAGGTCTGCTGCCGCAGGATGCCTGGCGCGGCCGGCAACAGTGGCGTTGTGCCGAAGGAGGAGGCTGCCGTGCTGCAGCACAACCCCGGCGAGCCGCCGCTGGGCGCTGCCCATGATCTTCACGCCCCTGGGCTCTTCGGGGCGGTCGACGACCAAGTCGCCCGCGGCACGCCGGTCGAAGCAGAAAAACGATTCCTCTTCGTCGTGGCCCGCCGTCTCCGGCTGCGCTGCCGATGCGCCGCCCTCGGACGGCCGCGCGACAATGCCGTGGCCGGCGAGCGCATCTGCCATCGCCCCATGCAGGGCGTCATAAAGAATCTGCGGCGACGCACCCCACGGGTGGCTCTTGGGAACGGCAGCCGCGTAGGTCATGTCGCTGCCATGCACGATCGCCCCCCCGCCACTGGGACGGCGCACAAGTTGAAGGCCCTGGATCTCACCGATCCCCCGGCGCGCCTCGTCGATCTTTTGAAAAGCCCCGAGGGAGACTGTCGTCGCCGACCAGCCATAGCACCTCACCAGCAGTCCGCCCCGAGATTCGGCCTCCCGGGCGAGGCACTCATCGGCCCCCATGTTCAACGCACCGTCGGCCGCTCCATCCCACCACACCGTCAGCGTGTTCACGGCCGGCTGCTCACGAGGGCATCGTAGGCAGGCCGGTCGAGGAGGCTGTCGAGTTCCTTGGGGTCGTCTGGGCGGATACGCACGATCCACCCCTCCCCATACGGGTCTTTCCCAAGGGTTTCAAGGTTTGCGGCGAGCGCGGTATTCACTTCGACGATCTCTCCGGAGAGGGGCGAATAAAGGTCGCTGACGGCCTTCACGCTCTCGATTTCACCGATCGAGTCGCCGGCTTTGATGCGTTTGCCGACCGTGGGCAATTGCATGAAGACCAGATCAGTGAGCGCTTCGACCGCATAGGAGGAGATACCGACGGTCGCCAAGCCGCCCGACTCCGAGCGGGCCCACTCATGCGTTTTTGCAAATTTCAGATCGGCCGCCATAGAAGAGACTCCTCAGGAAAAAATGCGAGCAGTGAAAAATAAGCCGGCCATGATCTTAGAACGCCATGATCTTGGAACATTGGGTGTTGGCATCATAGCGAATCATGCCGGCGATCTGTCCCGTCGGTAAAAGGGCAGGGGAGTGACAACCGCCGGAGCCCTAGTGTCGCGGATGACTGCATCCAGCGGCGTGCCCGGCACCGCCACGTCGCGATCAACCATGGCCATCGCCACAGCCGTGCCGAGGGACGGGGCAAAGCTGCCGCTGGTAACGACGCCGACCGGCCGATCGCCCTGCAACAACGCGTCGCCTTCACGACAGCTCCGCTTCGAATCAAACCGCAGGCCCACCCGGCACCGGCCTGCCTGCCGAGCCTGCAACGCGGCGTAATGATCAGCCCCAGGAAAGCTCCGGCCGTCGAGATTGAAGGCCAGACCGAGCCCGATCGCGAATGGATCAGTCTGCTCCCGCAGTTCGTGGCCATACAGCGGCATGCCGGCCTCCAGCCGCAACGTATCCCGGGCACCCAGCCCGCAGGCGAGCAGGCCGCGAGTCGCACCTGCTGCATGGATGGCCTCCCACACGGCAGTGGCGACCCGAGCATCGACCACCAGTTCGACGCCGTCCTCGCCCGTGTAGCCGGTACGGCTCACTGCGGCTGGCTGGCCGGCGACCACGGCCGACGTGGCCCAATAATTCTTCAGGCGTCTGATGCGGTCTGCATCGGTTGTGTTGCACAGGCCGACCACGATCTCAATGGCCAACGGCCCCTGCACCGCGATCATCGCGGTCTCCAACGTGCGGTCCACGAACGACACACCCGCCGGCACACGCTCCTCCAGCCAGGCGACAACGCGGTCGCGGTTGCTGGCATTCACGACCAAGCCCATGCGTGGCGTGCCATCGGGGGCGTCCGTGTCGCGGGCGACGAGCGCGTCGTCGAGCACGATCGGCGTGCCGCCGGCATCGCTGGTGACCAGCGTGTAGCGGACGCGGCCCACTTCAATGTCGGCCACCCGCCTCGTCAGCAGCGATTCCAGCCATTCGACCGACCGCGGACCGCCGATCGACAAGCGGCCCATGTGCGAGACGTCAAACATCCCAGCCGCCCGGCGCGTCGCCATGTGCTCGGCGACGATCGAAGCGTATTGGACGGGCATCTGCCAGCCGGCGAAGTCGACCATCCGTCCGCCGTGAGACCTGTGCCAGCCGACCAGAGGAGTTTCGAGAAGCGTCTGAGACACAGGGATCCATCCCGGGTGAAAGATATCGATTCAGGACGCGGCTTGGGATTGTAAGAACCCGCTGAAAACATGCCAGTGCGAGCTCGTTGTGAGAGACTCGCCACGTGCCTTGCGATTCCGGCCCGCGCAGCCAACAGGGGCACGAAACATCACTTCCGCCGCTTCTTGGCGTCGTGTTTGCCGGGCTGGCCCGCAGCCCGCGAACGGCTGGGCTTTGCGCGGGGCTGCTTTCCCTGGGCGGGCCTACCGTCCCGCGAAGTGGGAGCCCGGCCCCCGCGGCCACCCACCGGTTGGCCGGCCTCGACCAGCCGGAAGTCGAGTGTGCGTTTGTCGAGATCGACCCGAAACACGCGCACCCGCACGCGATCGCCCAAGCGGAAGGAACTCCCTGGCCGGCGACCGACGAGCGAGTGGCTCGCGCGTTCGAAGCGGTAGGTGTCGTCGGGCAGCGATGCGAGTGCCACGAGTCCCTCCGCCGGGAGGTCGAGCCCCTGCACAAAAAGCCCAAACGACTCCACGCCGGTCACCACCGCAGCCATCTCCTCGCCCGTTCTTCCACTCAAAAACAGCAGCAGCTTGAGCTTGATCAGCTCCCTCTCGGCCGACTCGGCCCGCCGCTCCAACTGCGAGCACTCCTCGCCCAATCGCTGCAGGCCGATGACCGCCGCCCGGCGGCCCCGCGACAGCAGATCGAGCGCCCGATGGACGGTGAGATCTGGATACCGGCGGATGGGGGAGGTGAAATGGCAGTAACAGTCGCTGGCCAGGGCGTAATGCCCGTCCTCCTGCGGGCCGTACGCGGCCCGTGTCAGGCTGCGCAGCACGGCGAAGTGCACGGCATGCTGCTCCGGACGGCCCCTGGCCATGTCGAGCAGTCGCTGGAGTTCGAACCGGCTCTCCAGCGTGTCGACCTCAAACCCCAGTTCGGACACGAATTCTGTCAACAGCCGAAGCTTTCGCAGGTCTGGGGAGGGGTGATTCCGCCTCAAGAACCCGGCCCCTGCCGCGGCCAACAGACCGGCAACCGCCTCGTTGGCCGCCAGCATAAACTCCTCGATGATCTGGTGGCTCTCGGTGTTTTCAACCACGTGGGCGCCGCGCACGCGGCCGTCACGATCGAGGTCGATCTTGACCTCCGGCATCGCCAGCTCAAGGGCTCCGCGGGCCATCCGCCGGGTGCGGAGCATCCGCGACAGATCCCGCATGCGGCCCAGCAGCGCCCGCACCTCGCCGGTCATCTCGACGGCAGGCGTCTCGGGCTCGGCCAGAAAGACGTCGACCTCTTCGTAGGTGAAGCGACGCGCACTCTTGATCGCCGACCGTTCCTGTTCGGCGTGCACAGGAACGCCTTCCGGCGAAAACTCAATCCAGCAGGTTCGCGCGTAGCGCACGCGGCCCGGCTGCAGGCTGGCGAGGTTATTGGAGACGATCTCCGGCAGCATCGGAATCACGCGGTCGGGCAGATACACGCTGGTGCCGCGGGCCTTGGCCTCCTGGTCAAGGGGCGAGCCCTCCTCCACGAAGTGCGAGACGTCGGCGATGTGCACCCCCAACACCCAGTGGCCACGCTCGATGCGCTCGAGCGAAATCGCGTCGTCGAAATCGCGTGCATCGACCGGGTCGATCGTCACCACGATGCGGCCAGTGAGGTCGCGCCGGTCGGGCGGCACTTCCTCGTGAAACCGCTCCGCCTGTCGCCGTGCCTCGGCCAGCGTCGCATCCGGAAACGGGCCCGGCAGACCAAATTCGTGGATCACCGTCAGCGTATCGACGCCAGCCTCGCCGGCGGCCCCGAGCACCTCGACGATCACCCCCTCGCCGTCGCGAAGATGCGTGGGGAAATGCACCATCTCTACGACGACCTTGTCATTCTCACGCACCCCCTTGGCACCGGGGTCGCCGACCGACACGGGCCGGGCAAACGCCGTGCCGTCCATCCTCACCCAGCCGCCAGCGGCCGCCTCGAAATAGCTGCCCACGAACCTCGTGGTGCGGCGTTCCACCACCTCCACGATCTCGCCCGACGGACCGGGGCGGCGCATGTCGCGGCCCCGCGCGAGCCGCACTCGCACCGTGTCTCCGCTGGTGGCATCGAGCGCCGCGGCCGCCGACACATGGATGTCGCCGGAACGGTCTCCTGCGACCGCTGCCAGCGGGCGGACAAACCCGTAGCCACCGGCGGCACGGCGAAAGACGCCGACCACCTCGCCGCGACTGGGTTCATCGGCGGTGCCAACGGAGGGCTCACGCGCACGATCCTCACGAGGCGGGCCTGTGCGGCGGGAGCGACCCATGAAACAGCCTTTTCCGCCAGCCGCGTCAGCCGCGGCCCTTGAAGAATTTTCGACCCAGATTGGGGTGGTACTGCGTCCACCCGCCGTCCAACGCGGCTTCGTTCTGCATCAACTGCAGCGTGCCCGCCATTCTCGCATCGAGCTGATCCAGCTGATGCAGTGCGATCGCCTCCAGCGTCATCGGGAGCTTGGGCGCTCCAAACGCATACTCGCCGTGGTGGCTGGCGATCATGTGCTTCACCCGCACGGCCGTCTCGATGTCGAAGGCTATGCCTGTGCGGTCTTCGACCGCGCGGATCTTCTCGTCCACAAGCTCCAGCCCGAGAAGCACATGGCCCAGCAACTGGCCCACGTCGGTGTAGGAAAAGCCTCGCTCGCTTTCCAGCTCCAACGTCTTGCCGATGTCGTGCACGAGCACACCCACGAGGAGCAGATCGCGGTCGACCTCTGGATAGAGCGGGGCAATGCGGTCGGCCAAGCGAAGCAGGTTGACCACGTGCGCGAGCAGCCCACCGGCGTAGGCATGGTGCTGCTTGACGCCCGCCGGACTCCGCGCAAACGATTGCATCAGGTCCTTGTCCGCCAGCACCTCATCGACGAGATGGCGGAGGGCCTGCGAACGGAGCGTGCTCAGCAACGCGGTCATCTCCACCAGCAGCCGCTCGACGTCGGCCGTCGAAAGCACGCGAAACTCCGCCTCTTCGATACTCTTCGGATCGACCCGGCCGATGGCTGTGACGATGATCTGCAACGCGCCGGTGTAGAGCTGGACCGCCCCCTCGACCCGCACGTAGTCGCCCTCGTCAAAAGCCGCGAAGTCTTCGTCGGAGGCGTTCCACATACGGCCGGTGATCGAACCCGAGCGGTCGGCCAGTTCGACCTGGAGATAGAGCTGTCCGTTGCGATTGGGCCGCAGTTGCTTCCTCGTTGCAAGGAAAACCTGTTCGACCTGCGCCTGGGCCGCCAGCTCCGTGACTCGCTTCCGATTCCCGGCCCCACGGCCGCCGCGTCGCAACGGAGCGTGTGCGAGGACCGGGTCGCTCCGAGTGGAGTCGTCGCCGTGGAGTGAGCGGCTGGACATGGGTTGGAACCTGTGGGAACCGCCGGAGCGGCACGGAGGGGGAACAATCTCTTGGAAGTCTACGGGGTTGTGCCCACGCCCCACAAGCAACGACTACAATCCGTGCCTTCGCGGCCCCTGCCAGCCGTCGCAGACTCAAGCGGCCCCTTTTTCATCGCCCCCCCCATCAACGCCCCTCAACGGAGCCCTTCATGCCGGATCATGCCATCTCCCCCACCCGCGGCCAGGACTATCCCGAATGGTTCCAGCAGGTCATCCGCGCTGCGGATTTGGCCGAGCAGTCGCCGGTCCGCGGCTGCATGGTGATCAAGCCAACCGGCTACGCCATCTGGGAGCGCATGCAGAGCATCCTCGACCGGATGTTTAAAGCGACCGGCCATCAAAACGCCTATTTCCCCCTCTTGATCCCACTGTCATACCTCGAGCAGGAGGCGAAGCACGTCGAGGGATTCGCCAAGGAATGCGCGGTCGTCACGCACCACCGCTTGGAACTCGGGCCCGACGGCAAGCTCGTGCCCACCGGCAAACTGGAGGAACCGCTGGTGGTGCGTCCTACCAGCGAGACGATCATCGGCGCGATGTATGCGAAGTGGGTGCAGTCGTGGCGTGATCTGCCGGTGCTCATCAACCAGTGGGCCAACGTCGTGCGGTGGGAGATGCGGCCGCGGCTCTTTCTGCGGACCACGGAGTTTCTCTGGCAGGAGGGGCACACGGCCCACGCCACCGAGGCAGAGGCCGTGGAGGAAACCCTTCGCATGCTCGACATCTATGCCACCTTTGCCGAACGGGACCTGGCCATGCCGGTGCTCAAGGGGCCAAAGCCCGCGGGCGAACGGTTTCCCGGTGCGGTCGACACCTATTCGATCGAGGCCTTGATGCAAGACGGCAAGGCGTTGCAGTCCGGCACCTCGCACTTTCTCGGCCAGAACTTCGCCAAGGGGCAGGGCATCAAATTTTCCAACACCAGCGGCGTGGAGGAGTTTTGCTGGACGACATCATGGGGCGTGTCGACACGGCTGATCGGCGCTGTGATCATGACGCACTCCGACGACGACGGCCTCGTGCTGCCGCCGCGGATCGCCCCCACGCAGGTCGTGATCCTCCCCATCCACCGCACCGATGAAGAGCGCGAGGCGGTGCTCGCCTGCTGCAAACAACTGGAGGCGGAACTCGCGGGCGTGCGGTATGCCGACGAGCCCATCCGGGCCCGCATCGACGGTCGCGACATGCGGGGCGGCGACAAGGTCTGGCAGCATATAAAGCAGGGGGTGCCGCTGCGGGTTGAGATCGGGCCGCGCGACCTTGCGGCCGGCGCCGTAAGCGTATCCCGCCGGGACAAAGGGCCGCGGGAACGACAGTCGCTTCCACTGACGCAGTTCGTCGCGGAGGTGGCCGGCATGCTGGAGGACCTGCAGCGTGGGATGTTCGATCGGGCGCTGGCGTTCCGCGAGCAGCATTCGGTGCGGCTGGGGAGCACGGCGGAGGTGATCGAGTTCTTCGAGCGACCGGCGGAGCAGGGGACGGCGGTCCAGGGGGGGTTTGCGCACGTGCATGTGGCCGACGATCCCGCCGTGGCGGCACTGCTCGATCCGCTCAAGGTGACCGTGCGCTGCATTCCCCTCGAAGGAAACGACGATCCGGGCACCTGCATCGTGACCGGCCGGCCCGTGGCTGGCCGCAGCGTGCTGGCCCGTTCCTACTGAAGTCCCGGCCCTGCCGTCCGCCGTTGACACGTCGGAAATCCAGACAAAAAAACTGCCCCTCCGGGCCCTGCCCGCTACACTACAGGCTCATCCGGACGCATTCGCACGACGACCGCGAGCACCGCGGCGCTGAGGTTTTGCGGCGCCGGGGGTTTCAATGGTGTCATGGTGTCATGGAGACTCGGAATGGCCATGCGGTTGCCCAGTGCATGGGTGGTGACGGCGTTTGCGGCATGCCTTGGAGCGGCCGTGGGCGGCGGGGTGGCGACGCTCGAAGCGGCGTCTCGTCCGTGGCGGGCGGGTGATTTCAAGGTCAACGTCGCGCAGATCTCCGGTCCGTCACCGCAGGTCGATGTACCCGAGACTCAGTACGCCTTCGGCACCGTGGGCGTCGGCGCCACGGGATCCCACGAGTTTGTGATCCGCAACACGGGCGTGGCGGCTCTCGAACTCACCAAGGGTGCCACCAGCTGCACGTGCACGGTCAGCGATTTCGAAGAGACCGAAGGGGGCTCCACCGCCACGAGAGTGGTGCCGCCGGGCGAGAGCACGAAACTCCGGGTGCAGTGGCGCGGCAAGGGAGAAGGCGGATCGTTCCGCCAACAGGCGGGCGTGTTGACCAACGACCCACGTCGGCCCCAGATAGCGTTTGTCGTGGAAGGAACGGTCGTCCCGACGTATCGAACTGTCCCCGCTGCACTGACGCTGCCCAAGCATTCCTCTGGGAACAGCGTGCAGGCCACTGTCAGGATCTTCACGTTTGGCTCAGAACCTGCCACGGTCGACTCGCTCACGCTGTCCGACGAAAAAACAGCCCAGCTTTTCTCCCTTGCCTCGGCGCCGCTCGATGCCGCAGACCTGGTTGAGCAGGCCGGTGCCACTGGCGGCCTCCTGATCACCGTCGATATTCGGCCCGGACTCCCGCTGGGTCCGCTTCGCCAGACGATCAAAGTCGTTTTTCGGATGCCGGAGGAAGTCGCGGTGGAAATCCCCGTGGAAGGATCCGTGACAGGTGATATTGCAATTGCCGGCAAGGCGTGGGATTCATCCAATGAAGTGATTTCTCTGGGATCGGTTTCCAGCCGCACCGGAAGAGAGGCCCATCTGTTTCTCACTGCCAAGGGACCGCACCGGAAGACCGTCATGCCTGTGGTTCGCGAAGTGGTGCCGGAATCGCTCCGTGTTGAGATCGGAGAGGGCAAGGAAGTGGGCAGCGGCGCGGTGATCCGTTTCCCGATCCTGATCACGATCCCATCCGGAAGCCCGCCCGCCAATCACCTTTGTTCTCCGCAAGCTCCGGCGGGCAAGATCGTGCTTGAGACCGGACATCCTGACACGCCCATTCTCACCATTCCCGTCTGCGTCACCATCGACCCGTGACTCTGCGTTATGACTAGCAAAGGTCGTTTTTCGCGTCTCGCCGCCACGGCCTGCGTGCTCCTGCTCGGAGGAGTGGGATGGTGTCTCGCCGCCCAACCGGCCACCGAGGCTCTCCCGACCACCAAAGCCCAACCGGCCACCGTCCAGCCTGCGGCGGTCCTCCCAACTGACCCGGCGGCAAAGAGCTCGGCGGCGGTCCCGGATCGCGGGCCGGGCGTGCCCGATCCGCTGGTGCAAACATTTCGCGACCGCAATGGCAGCATCTTCGAGGGCTGGAAGAAGCCTCGGGCCCTCGTGGTCGTCACCGGCGAACTCGACGGCTACATCGAGCCGTGCGGGTGCACCGGCAAGGAAAACCAGAAAGGGGGCCTGAGTCGCCGGCAGAATTTCCTGCGGGCGCTCGCCGCCGCCGATTGGCCGGTGGTCGCGGTCGATGTGGGTGGGCAGGTGAAGCGGTTTGGTCGCCAGTCCGAGATCAAATTCCAGTCCATCGCAGACGGGCTGCGGACCATGCATTACGCCGCCGTCGGCTTCGGGCCGGGCGACCTGCGGCTGCCGGCTGAGGAACTCGTGGCAGCCGTGGCGCCGGTCGGCGATCAGCCAACGCCGTTCGTGAGTGCCAATGTTGGCCTGCTTGGCCTCGACGCCAACATCACTCCACGGTTTCGCGTTGTCGAGGCCGGCGGCCTGCGGTTCGGAATCGTGAGCGTGCTCGGAGATACCGAGGCCCGACAGGTCCGCAATGACGCGATTGAGATCGTTCCGGCCGCGCAGGCGGTCGAGTCTGCCGCCGCCGAATTAAAGAAGGCGAAGTGCGCCCATCAGATCCTGCTGTCGTGGGCGACACCCGAGGAAACACAGGCACTGGCCGCCCGCTTTCCCCAGTTCGATATCGTCGTGACCGCGGGCGGCGCCGATGAACCCCCCGCTGAACTTCCCACGCTGCCTGGCGGGGCCCGCCTTGTGGAACTTGGCCACAAGGGAATGTTTGCCGTGGTGGTGGCGTTCTTCGATGATCCGCAGGCCCCGCTGCGAACACAGCGGGTGCCGCTCGATGCCCGCTGGGGAGAGGCGGCAGACATGATCAGACTGCTGGGCACCTATCAGGGCCAACTGGAATCACTGGGGCTCACCGGGCTGGGGCTCGCCGCCGTGCGGCACCCGACCGGCCGACGGTTCGCGGGCAGTGCGGCCTGTGCCGACTGTCACCAGCACGCCTATACGGTCTGGAAGGACACGCCACACGCCACCGCCCTGGCCACCCTGGAAGAGCAGAAGCCGAGTCGTGACGGCGACCCCGAGTGCCTCTCCTGCCACGTGGTCGGCTGGGCTCCCCAGCGGTTCGAACCGTTCGAGGGCGGCTTTTCCGGCATCAAGAGCACGCCACACCTCGCCCATCAGGGCTGTGAAAATTGTCACGGGCCGGCTGCGGCCCATGCCGCCGTTGAACGAGGAGATGTGCGGGCCAGCGTGACCGAACGCGATCGTCTCCGAGGCGAAGTCACCATGACGATCGCCACTCCGGAGGGCAAACAGCGGGCCATCAATAACTGCCTGGGATGCCACGATCTCGACAACAGCCCCCAGTTTGATTTCGATACCTACTGGCCGCAGGTGGAGCACGGCGAGAAGGGCAAGTGATCTGCCGGCGGACTCGGTTCAGGCGAAACAGTGGCGGAAATCTTCACGCGGACTCCCGACAGGATGCCGGTGATCGAGAACTGGGCCTCCGCCCGCTCTGCGCTTGGCGGGCCTCCACGCCCGGCAGTTCGGTGATGGTGCTCGCTGGCTGGCACGCGAACCATCGGCAGCCGAGCTACCTGCCCGTGGAAAAAGTCATCCATGCCCTGCCGGTCATGAAGTGAGTTTCCAATTAAAAAAATGGCTCCTCAGCAGAATCTGTGGGTAACAGTGCCTGTGCGGACGGGGCTGTGACCCTCAGCCTTTTGTGGGTGCACGTTTTCAACCCGTGGGTGCAAGTTTTCCCATGTGGGTGCACGTTTTCCCATGTGGGTGCGAGTTTTCCCATGTGGGTGCGAGTTTTCCCATGTGGGTGCGAGTTTTCAACTTGCACT
>Ga0209829_10000839_pt1 | contig 26633 bp, 21 predicted proteins | sample C_140205_EF_Meta_FD_187311 | JGI IMG/M metagenome (GOLD analysis project Ga0209829, IMG submission 187311) | Freshwater microbial communities from Lake Croche, Canada to study carbon cycling - C_140205_EF_MetaG (SPAdes) (version 2) | ecosystem: Environmental > Aquatic > Freshwater > Lake... | reverse complement strand
GCCATTCTGGAAGCACGAAGTCCCGAAGACGAAGGAGGCCGTCGGGGAACGGATCAACCTGACGTTTCGGCTGATCACCAGGAAATAGCCGGGCCGGGGTCACTCACCGGCTGGCGGCCCCACGTCCAGAGTTCCTTGGCGGCGGTGCAGGAATCCCGCGGTGAAACACCGCAGCGTCGGCCGAATCACGACGAGCCGGTTTCGGTCGGGGAAGACTGTTGCCAGAGAGCCTGCCCCGACTACTCCGCCACGACGTCGAGGTCGAGGTGGGCCTGACGGCTGGCACCGGCCACGGTATCGGTCACGCTCCACTCGAGGCGGTGACGGCCGGGCTTGGCATCCTCGGGGATGCGGAGAAAATAGCGGGCGAAATAGTCGCGGCGCGGGGCAGGGCAGGTCTCGACGATCGGCTCAAACGACCATTGCCCGACGCGCTGGCCGCCGGCATCGATGAGGCGGAAGCTCGCGTCGATGCCGGTCGTGTGTCCGTCGGCGGCGGCGCGGATCTGGAGGCGGTCGAGTTCGAAGTAGACGATCAGTTCCTGACCTGGCCGGAACGCCGCCGTCGGGAAGCGTTCCACGTTGCCCCAGCCGCGGACCCGGGTCGCAAAGCAGGCGTTGCTGACGACCGGGCCGGTGGGAGCGATCACGCCTCCCGCGGCCGTCGCGGGGGGAAGCTCAAAGGCCTCCGGGGTCGGCGGCATCGGTGCCACCGTTTCGACCTCCGGCATGACCAGCTCGGCGGGCGAGGCCGGTGTCGGGGCCGGTGTCGAGGCTGGTGTCGGGGCCGGTTCGATGAGGGCCGCCACGATCACCGGCGCAGGGACTGCGTCGACGGCGATCGGTCGAGCCGGAATATCAGCTACCTCGAGCGGCTGCGGGGCTTGTGGAGTTGCCGGTGGCAAAACGATCGGCGGTGTCGGCGGGACCTCGACGACGGGAGCCGGGGCGACGGGAACAGCAGCGACAACGATCGGTGCTACCCGAAGGAGCGGAATGCCGGAAAGATCGACGGCGGCCACCGGCTCCACCGGGGCGGCGGCAAGCTCGGCGACGAGGGGAGGAGCGTCGGCCGACGGTCGGGCCCGCGCCGGGATGTCGAGCTCGAGCACGCCGCCGGTTCGGGGCCGGGCAAGCATCCCGCCGTCGGCGGCATCATCGGCGGCGATCGACCCGCGCGATGCCTCGAGCGTCTTGGCAAACTCGTTGACGACGACGGCCCAATCCTCGGGGCGGGTCTGTTCGAGAGTTTTGATGAGCAGTTCCTGGGTCGGTGTATCGATGCCACCGGCGGCCGAGAGGCGGGCGACGGCGTTGTCGATCACGTGCTCGAGCTCGGCGTCGCCGCCGGGAGAGTTTTCGGCATCCTCGGCCTCGACGTCCGCCACCGGACGATCGACGCGGGCCGTCGACGCATGGTCGAGGTCGTGCGGGGAGGAGAGGGATGCGGCCGTCTCGCGGAGCGCCTCCCGGAGGGTCGTGGCGGTGATGGCCGACATGCAGCCCGCCTGGGAGAGGAGGCCGATCCCGGCCAGCATCCAACCGGCCAAGCCGAGCTTTGCCTGCCAGAGGGGCCGGCCCCGACCTGGGTTCTCCACCGACGACGTGTCGCGTTCGCTGTCCATCGGATTCTCGCTCGCGAGGGTGACGCTCGACCGGCTGCCCCCGCGGTGTTCACGTCGAACACCGCCGCCAGCACGGAACCGGCACACCGGATCGCGGAGGAAAGTAGGCCGACCCGATTCCACGAGGCAAGGCCAGATGCCGCCGGAGACGGATCCCGGGGCTTTCGGCGGCAGGAAAAATGCCCACTGGGGGTCCGTCGCCGGGGGGAAGACCGGGGTTTCCCCGCTGGAATCGCGGGCACTCACCCCGGGCCGGGGCCCGAAGACGATTCCGCCCCGCCTGCTAGAATCCGCCCACTCCCACCGGAAGCCACGACATTCCCTCCGGATGCCGCCATGCCCACGTTCCCCCCAGCTTCCCTGGGTTCACCCGATGCCGTGCCGGCATCGTGGACCCACCGCCATCTCCTCGATCTCGAACGGCTCACGCCCGAGGAGATCCGACTCCTCCTCGACACCGCCGCCCGCTTCAAGGAGGCCACCCACGGGTGCCGCCGGAAGCTCTCGGTGCTCGGCGGTCGGACGATCTGCAACCTGTTCTTCGAGAACTCGACACGCACCAAGACGAGCTTCTCACTGGCGGCCCGGCGCCTCGGTGCCGACGTCGTCGATTTCTCCGCCTCAGGCTCGAGCCTCTCCAAGGGGGAGTCGTTCATCGACACGGCGAAAAACCTCGAGGCGATGGGGATCGATGCCGTTGTCGTCCGCCACACCACGCCGGGCACGCCGCACCTCCTCGCCCAGCACCTCGACGTCGGCATCATCAACGCTGGCGACGGCCCGCACGAGCACCCCACCCAGGGGCTCCTCGACATCTTCTCGATCCGCGAGCGCCTCGGCGACCTCGCCGGCGTGACGGTGGGGCTCGTCGGCGACATCGCCCACAGCCGCACGGCCCGCTCCAACATCCACGGCCTGCTCAAGCTCGGGGCCCGGGTCATTGTCTGCGGCCCGCCGACCCTCGTCTCGCCCCGGTGGCGGGAGCTCGGGGTCGAAGTCTCGCACGATCTCGACGCCATCGTCCCAGTGTGCGATGTCCTCAACCTCCTGCGGATCCAGTTCGAGCGGCAGAACACCCGCCCGTTTCCGTCGGTGCGCGAGTATGCCCACCTCTACGCGATGACGGCCGAGCGGATGGAGCGGGCCCGCCCCGGGCTCCTCATTCTCGCCCCCGGACCGATCAACCGGGGGGTTGAGGTGACGGCTGAGGTGGCCGATTGCCCGCAGTCGCTGATCCTCGATCAGGTGACCAACGGGCTCGCCGTGCGGATGGCCGTGCTGTGGCTCGTCTGCGGGCCGCGCGGGGACGCTTCAACGACGACCCCTGGTGACGATGGGAGGGGAATCTGATGGCAACACTGCTCATCCGCGGCGGACGCGTGATCGATCCGGCCCAGGACATTGACCGGATCGCCGACCTGCGGATCGTCGACGGGAGGATCGCCGGCATCGGCCCCGGCGAGACCGGCGCCGGACGGGCCGACGAGACGATCGACGCGGCCGGGATGATCGTCACCCCTGGCCTCATCGACATGCACGTCCATCTCCGCGAGCCGGGCCGCGAGGAAGACGAGACGATCGCCAGCGGCACACGGGCGGCACTCGCCGGTGGCTTCACGAGCGTGGCCTGCATCCCCAACACCGAGCCGCCGATCGACACCCAGGCGGCCGTCGAGTTCATCCATCAAAAGGCGGCCCGCGCCGACACCTGCAACGTCTTCGTCGTCGCCTGCGTGAGCCGCAACCGCGAGGGGAAGGAGCTCGCCGAGATCGGTCAGCTCGTCGAGGCGGGAGCCGTGGCCTTCAGCGATGACGGGGCACCGGTCTCCGACGCCGAGCTGATGCGCCGGGCTCTCGAATATTGCAGCATGTTCGGCAAGCCGATCCTCGCCCACGAGGAAGTCCTCGAGCTCTCCCGCGGCGGCGTGATGAACGAGGGACTCGTGTCGCTCCTCCTCGGCTTGGGGGGGATGCCGGCGACGGCCGAGGAGGTGATGATCGGCCGCGACACGGCGCTCGCCGAGAGCACCAGCGGGCGCCTCCATGTGATGCACGTTTCGACGGCGGGGGGCGTGGCGCTGGTGCGCGCGGCGAAGGCCCGTGGCGTGCGGGTGACGGCAGAAGCCTGCCCCCACCACTTCACCCTCACCGATGAATCGCTGCGGACGTTCGATGCCAACTGCAAGATGAGCCCGCCGCTGCGCACCGCCGCCGACGTCGAAGCGATCATCGCGGGGATCGCCGACGGCACGATCGACTGCATCGCCACCGATCATGCCCCCCATGCCCGCGAGAAGAAGATGCTCGAGCTCGATCGGGCACCATTTGGGATCCTCGGCCTGGAGACGGCGATCGGGCTTTCGGTGACACGGCTGGTTGCCCCCGGCCATGTCGGGTGGCCGAGACTCGTGGAGGCGATGAGCACCCTCCCGGCGCGGATCCTCGGGCTCGACCGGGGCACGCTGCGAACCGGCAGCCCGGCCGACGTGACGATCATCGATCCCGATCGGTCCTGGAAGGTCGACGTCCGCTCCTTCCGCTCCAAGAGCATCAACTCGCCGTTCGATGGCTGGACGCTCCGCGGCCGGGCCGTGGCGACGATCGTCGGCGGCCGGGTGAAATACCGTCTCGCCGGCTCGTGACGGGGGCAGAGCGATGTCTTTGACCCTTGTCGACGGCTACAACCTTCTCCACGCCTCGGGCGTGTTCGGGGCCACGCGGGGCGCGCGCGGGCTTGAGTCTTCGCGGACGGCGCTGCTCGACCATGTCGCCGACCTCGTCGGCGCGACGGCGTCGCGCGTGCTGTTTGTCTTCGACGCCGCCAAGGCCCCCGACGGCCTGCCTGGGAAGATCACCCACCGCGGCATCCGGGTGTGGTTTGCGCGCGAATACCCCGACGCCGACTCGCTCATCGAGGAGATCCTCGAGGAGGAACGCTCCCCCGCCTCGATCACGGTGGTTTCCAACGACCGCCGGCTGCAACTCGCCGCCCGCCGGCGGGGCGCCGCAGCGGTCTCCTCCGACGCCTGGTTGGCCGACCTGCGGCGGCCACGGAAGGTGGCCGATCCGGGTGCCGACAAGCCCCCGGAGCCCGGCCCCGGCGAGGTGGAACACTGGAAGCGGCACTTCGGGCTCGACTGACGCCGCCGCCCACTCAGAGGCGCTTCGCCCAGCGGGTGAGCTTGCGGTCGAGGGTCGATCGCTCGATACCGAGCATCGCTGCCGCCTTGGTTTTATTGCCGCCGACCGCGGCGAGGGTCGCCATGATGTGGCGGCGCTCCAGTTCCTCGATCGTCTGCGGTACGAACGCGCCGGTGGGCCCGCCCGTTCCGCGCCCCGTGCCGCGACCGGTGTCGCCGGAGGGCGCGAGGTGGCTGAGCGCCAGATCCGACGTGTCGATCGTGTCGTGCGTGGAGAGCACCACAGCCCGCTCGATGCAGTTGCGCAGCTCGCGGATGTTCCCCGGCCACTGATAGCCGAGGAGGGCCTCGAGGGCGGCGGCGGAGAAGTCGTGCACACCCCGCCCCGTCTCGGCAGCGAACCGGGCGAGGAAGTGCCTGGCCAACGGCTCGATGTCCTCGCGCCGACGCCGCAGCGGCGGCACGACAATCTCCACCACCTTGAGGCGGAAATAGAGATCGCGGCGGAACTCATTGGCCGCCACCGCCTCCTCGAGATTGCGGTTGGTGGCCGCCACGACGCGGACGTCAACCTGCACCCGCTGGCTGCCGCCGACACGCTCGAACGAATGCCCCTCGAGAACGCGGAGGAACTTCGCCTGGATCGTCTGGCTCATCTCGCCGATCTCGTCGAGGAACAGCGTTCCCCGGTGGGCAGCCTCGAACTTCCCCGCCTTCCGTTCGGTGGCGCCGGTGAAGGCGCCCTTCTCGTGCCCAAACAGCTCGCTCTCGAGGAGCGTTTCGGTGAGCGCAGCGCAGTTGAGGCAGACAAACGCCGCGGTGCGGCGGTCGCTGGCGTCATGGATCGCCCGGGCGACGAGCTCCTTGCCGGAGCCACTCTCCCCGCGCACCAGCACCGTCGCCTTCGTCGATGCGACGCGGGCGATCTGGCTGACGATATTCGACAGGGCCGGACTTCCCCCCACCATCCGCGACTCCTCCCGGAGCCGCTGGCGGAGCCGTTCGTTCTCGTCGGAGGTGCTCGCGAGGCGAACGGAAAGCCGCTCCCGCGTCGAGAGATTCTCGACCGCGATCCCCAGGGCGTCGCAGACCGCCATCACGAACTCGAGGTCGTCGGGGGTCGCTGGTCGGCCGCCGGCGGCCTGTTCGACATGGAGGACGCCGACCGGCCGCCCACCGACCCGCACCGGTGCTGAGATCGCCGAGCGGGAATCGTCGACCGCGGCCCCGGCGACCGGGGCTTGCGGCGCACGCCCGACGAGGATCGCCTCATTCGAGGCCAGGACGGTTGCCACGGCTCCGGCGGGGAGCCCGCCTTCGGGCGGCCACCCCGGGGGCGCTGCCGCCGCCGGCACGAGCGACGTCACACCGGTGGGCACCCGCCATTCCGCCGTCGGTCCGAGCGGAGGGAAGAGAACAACACCATGGGGGGCTCCGGCGCCATCCATCGCGGCATCGAGCGCCAAGCGGGCCACCTCGGCGATGTCGGTCGCGCGGGCGAGGGCAAAGGCGAGCCGGCAGAGACTGGCGGCAGCCTTGCCGACGCGGGGCACGCTGCCGGCCGATTCACCGATGTCGTCGAGGAGCCGCGTCTTGTCCCGGCGGAGCGTGATCGCATCGGACCACTTCCGCATGTCACTGGTGACTTCGGAGGTCTCCGTTGCCTCGTCGGAGAGCCCGGACAGGTCGGTCGGCGGATCCCCTTCGCCGAATACGAGCTCCGCTCCGCCGATGCGGATCGTGTCCCCCGCGGCGAGCGTCCGCTCACCGACGATCGGTTCGCTCCCCACGATCGTGCCATTTCGGCTGCCGACATCCCGCACCACCCAGTGGGGGGCCACCGCCATCACCTCGGCATGGAAGCGGCTGGAACGCTCGTCGTGGAGGACGATGCTGTTGGAGGGCCCACGGCCGATCGTGCACGTCTGCCCCGGGTAAAGACGGACGACGCTGTGGCCGACGGTGGGATCGAGGACGAGCAGAAAGGCGGGATTGGATTCCATCGGCCCATTCAGGTCTCGGAGGCGGGGCGCGGCCCATGACCGAGACCGGCGAATGGGCGCCTGTGCATGATGCATCAGCCGGAGGGGATTTGCGAGCCGCGGGCCCTCTCCATCGGCTCCCGCCGGGCGGCTGGGGGGAAAAACCGGCCAGACCCCCAGTTTTGCCCGTCGCAATCGGGTTTGCAGAACAAACCCCGGCCGGTCTACGATTGCCGCGAAATGCGGGATCACCCCGTTTGTCAAGCCCCCGTGCCTCCCGGTCACGGGTTTCCCAGCCGGAGGACGTCCATGACACGCCAGGCACCGCATTCCCATCTCGTTGCCCCGCCGTCCGCCGGCGGAAGACCTCTGGCGACGACCCGGGGCCTCGGGCGGCACGAATCCCTCGGCACGTCGGGCTGGAGCCGCCCGGTGGCGGCCCTGCTGGCGATCATCCTGTCATGCGCCGGGCTTGGATCGGCCGAGGCGCAGTTTCTCGGTGGCCAGGCGGTCGGCGGCATCTCGATCGACGCTGACGGCATCGTCCGCAACGTCGATGCGAAGATCCTCGACGAACTCTCCGCCACCCGCCGCAAGGCCTTGGCCGGCGGCGGCCCGAAGCAATCAAAGGATGGCCTGCGGAAGGTGTCGTTGGCCCGTCTCACGAAGGCCGTCGAGGCGGCCGCAGCCGGCACGGCGCCCCTTCCGGCAGATGTCGCACTGATGGGCGGGCTCGAACGGATCACCCATGTGTTCGTCGATCCCGATGGTCATGACATCGTGCTCGCCGGTCCGGCCGATGCAGCGCGCGTCGATGCGAAAGGCAACGTCCTCGGGGCGTCGAGCGGTCGCCCGCTGCTCCAACTCGAGGATTTCATCGTCGCCCTCCGGGCCGTCGACGGAGCCCGAGAGGGGGGGATGCTGTGCTCGATCGATCCGGTCCCCGAGCGCGTCGCCGACCTGCAGAAGTTTCTCAAACTCCAGCAGGCCAGTGCCGCCGATCCGGCCGGAACGCTCCGGAAGATGGAGGAGGTTCTCGGTCCCCAGAACATCCGCATCGGCGGCGTGCCGACCGACAGCCGTTTCGCCCGCGTGCTCGTTGCCGCCGACTACCGACTGAAGCGGATCGGCATGGGCCTCGAGCCCTCCGGACTGAATGACCTTCCCAGCTACCTGTCGACGGTTCCCGCCAACGCCAGCGTCGGCACGCTCCCCCGCTTCTGGCTCGAGGCGTCGTATGACCCGATTGCCCGCGACGCCGACGAGCTCGCCTTCCGGCTCTCCGGCCGAAAGATCGCCTGCCTCACCGAGAGCGACGTCTTCGCGAAGGACGGCGTGAAGCGCGGGGCCGGCCCGACCGACAAGGTGGCGCAGAAGTGGTGCGATGGCTTCAGCGCGAAGTACGATGCCCTCTCCGCGAAGCATCCGGTATTCGCCGAGCTGGCCAACTGCGTCGATCTCGCCGTTGTCGCCGCCCTCATCCAGGGGCAGCAGCTCGACCGCAAGGCGGGCCTCGATCTGTCGGGGCTCCTCGATGCCGAGCGTGTCCGCCTCCCGACCTACGACGCTCCGGCTACCGTCCCAACCGTCGCCAGCGGGGTGAAGAAGGGGGGACGGTGGGTGGTGAGTGCCTCCGGCGGCATCCAGTTCCAGCCGTGGGGATTCGCAACGAACACGGTCGAGTCGGATGATGTCGCGACGACGCGCACCGCAGCCCTGGGCGCCCGGGCCAACAGCGCCTGGTGGTGGGACTGACCTCAGCCCACCCGCTTCCCTCCCCCTCTTCCTCCGCCTCTCCCTTTCGGCGCTCGCAGCTTCGACCCGCGTGCTGGCGCGGCCCAGCGGACCCTCGCCACGCCTGCCGCTGCCTCGGGAAACCACCCGTCGACCCAGCCGAGGCCGGCTAGCGACGCGAGATTCGTCTCCCGGGCGGCTCCCGGTGGCCGCGGCGGGGGGACACTCTTCGCCAGGAGGAGGTCGCAGGCATGGGCGGCAGCCACGATGGCGGCGAGCGAATCGCTCGTCACGCTCCACGATGCCGGGATTCCCTCGCCCCGCGCCGGGTCGGCCGCCAGCCAGCCGGCGATGTCGAGCACGGCGTGGCAGTCGATCGGCCGCGTCACCAGCGGCAGGCCGAGGGTGAAGGCGACGAGCCGGGCCGTGATCCCCATGCCGTCGATCGCCAACCGATGGACGAGGCGTTGATCGAGGGGGCGCGTCCGATCGATGCCACGCAGCCCCTCGACGATGCCGCCACCGCCGACGACGAGCGTCAGCGGCGGGCTGGGCCCGCCCCCGAAAGGCGGTTGGAGGAGAAGGCCGATGAGCTCGGGCCACTCGGCCCGCTCGAGGAGGCTTCCACCGAAGCGGATCACCTCCGGCGCCCCGGTAGGCGACGAGGGCAGCGCCTCCCCCGAGGCATCCCCCAGGTCGCCAAACCACCAGCCCGATCGGCTTCGGTGGGGCGTCATCGCAGCTCTCCCAGCGCGACCAGCGCCAGAGCATGCGCCGGAGCGGCCCTTGAGAGTGCCCCCCCGAGCCGCTCCTCGAGATCGACCGCCGGGGCAAAGATCCCGGCCCGCTCCAAAGCGCGCTTGGCCAACACGGCGCCGTGCCCGGAGACGACGACACACCCGGGCGAGCGATCCCTTCTGGCGCACACCCGGCGGATCGCCGCGGCGATGAGGCGCACCTGCACGGCGGCCGGGCGCTCGGCCGCGAGCGTCGCCTCGTCGAGGCTGACCTCGGCCGGCTCGACGAGGACCTGATGAGCCAGGCGAACCCGTGCCCCCTCGCGGGTGGCGGGGCGGCCGTCAGCGGTGTCGCCCGACGCCCCGTTCTCGGGGATTCCGCCGAGGAGGAGCCAGGCGTCCTGGGACGATGCGTAATGTTCGGCGGCCAGCGGACGGCGCCGGCCCGCCAGCGGCAGGGAACGCACGAGCGCGGCCAACGGCGTCCGCTCGATCCCGGTGTAGACCAATTCGCCGCTGGCCATCCTCCCGGCATCGTCGGTCGCCGACGGGCGTGCGCCCCGGCGGTCGAGGAGGAGGATGTCGGTCGTCGTCGAACCGACGTCGACGAGCAGCCCGTCGTCACACTCTGCCGCAGCGGCGGCGAGCCGGGCGAGGACATGCCAGTTCGAGGCGGCCGCGGCGTGGGGGGCGGCAAGGGCGACCTCGGGGGCGACCAGACGGCCGTCGACGAGATAGATGCCGAGGTCGGCCTCCACCGCCCCAGCGGCGCCTTGCAGTGCGGCGACGATCGCGGCCACACCCGCCGCGCGGTCGGGGAAGCAGTCGGCGATCTCGCCGGTCATCGTGGCGACGATCCGCTCGGGGCGCCAGGCCGCCGCGATCGCCGTCAGCCGACCGGCAAGCTCGTCGGGGCGGCGCCACAGCGCGAAGGTCTCGGCGTGCACGCGGCCGCGTCCATCGGCTGCCTTGAGATTGGCACCACCGACATCGAAGGCGAGGACCCGGCCGGCGGGTGATTCAGCGCGGTGTCGATCCATCAAGAGCCCCATCCCCGACGGCGAAGGCACCGTTCGCTCCGGTCGACGCCCCGGGCCAGGTCAACGGATCGCCGGCGGCGATCGCCAGCATCGCCCGCAGCAGGCTCGCCGTCCCGAGGGTCGAAAGCCCCACGAACGACGTCGTCATCCGCGGATTGATCTCAAGGACACGATCGTCGCTGCCATCTTCCCGATCGCCGAGGATCATGTCGACTCCGACCCACCCACCGGCCCGCCGGAGCGGCGACTCGAGCCCCCGGATGGCCCGACGGGCCAGGGCCATAGCCCGGTATTCGAGCAGCTCCCCCAACTGCAGATCGCCCCCCAGGTAGCCGGGATGGATCCCCGTGGAAAACCGCTGCCGGACCGGCGGCAGGGTGATCATCTCGGCGGGTCCGCACAGGCAAGAGACCCCCACCGGCACCCCGGCGACGAACGCCTCGACCCGGCGGGGGAGCGGGGCAGGGGGGAGATCAGCCCCGCGCGGCACGACGACGAGCCCGTCACCGCCACAGCGGTCGAGGGCCTTGGCCACGGCCGGCCTCCGGAACGCGTCGGGGAGCCGTTCCCCGGCCGGCAGGAGACACCCCGCCGGAACCGCCACGCCGGCGCCCGCCAGCGCGAGGACGGTGGCCTGTTTGTCGGCGGCAAGGGTGATGAAAGCCCCACCGGCAGCGGCCACGCGCCCGCCCGCAGCACGGGCCAGCGCCACGCGGTCGGCGAGGATGCCGTCGGTCTCTGGCGCCACGATCAGCGTCCAATCGGCTCCGGCCGCCGCTGCCGCCAAACGTCTCCGCTCATCTCCGTTCGGAACACGGATCACCGTCACCCGATCGTCGTCGACTCCCGGTGGCAGCGGCAGATCTTCCGCGCCGTCGAGGAGCAGCGTCAGTTCGAGGTCGTCCGCGCGGAGGCCATCCCAAAGCAGCGCTCCGAGCAGCGCCCGTCCCTCGGCAGCCAGGCCTGCCGCCACGCCCCCGGCATCCCCGCCAACGGCGGCCGCCGCCGGCATCCTCAGCCCTCCCGAGCAGCACCATTCGTGGAGCACGACCCGCACAGGGAAAAGATCCCTCAAAAAATGCCGAGTTGATCGCGGGCGTCGTCGGTCATGCGGTCGGGAGTCCAGGGGGGATCCATGACGATCCGCACCTCCACCCCCGCCACATCGGGATGGGCAGCGAGCGCCCGCTTCGTGTCGCCGATCAGTTGCGGACCGGCCGGGCAGGCCGGGCTTGTCATCGTCATGTCGACCGACACCTGCTGCTTGCCAGGAATCTCTGCCGAAGCAGCGAGGGTAACGCCGTAGATCAACCCCAGATCGACAATGTTGACAAACAGTTCCGGATCCTTGACCTGCTTGAGCAATTCCCGGACGCCGTCCTCGCAGAGTGCTCCGGCAGCGGTGGCAGACGGAGCCGTGACGGCGTTCCCTGTCGACGACACGGCGGCGACGGCGGGCGGAGCGATCGGGAGGCCCGTGGCCGGTTTCGCGACGGATGTTTGAGAAACCGGGCCATCGGCGCCGTGACCGCTCCTCAACCGCACCCACACCCCCCCGGCCTCGACTTTTACCTCGTGAGCCCGCGTGGCCCGGACTGCCGGCATCGAGAGCGCCGCTCCGGTACGGATGTCGAACTTCGCACCGTGGCGGGAACAGGCGACCTTGTGACCGACGATCTCCCCAGAGGCGAGGGGCCCGCCGTCATGGGTGCAGACGTCGTCGAGCGCGTGGAACGCCCCCTCGACATGAAACAGGGCGATCAATTCACCATCGACCTCAACCACGGTCGAACCCGGATCGGGCAGTTCGCCTGCCGAGGCCACCCGCACGAAGTCAGCCATCGCTCATCCTCCCGGAATCGGATTCCAGCCACGCCACTCTCGCCAGCGTTCATTTTTTCGCCGCTGACAGCCCCGGCACGTCCGCCAGCCACCAGAGGGACGGCAGACAGTCCGTCAGGAGACCCGTCGAATCCGCCCACCGATCGCGGCCGAGAGCGCCTCGCGCACCGGCGGGATCGTGATCCGGTCAAACACCTGCTGGAAGAATCCGGCGACCACGAGCCTGGCGGCCTCGTCGGCCGTCAGCCCCCGGGCCTGGGCGTAGAAGATCTGCTCCTCATCGACCCGGCCGCTGGTCGCGCCGTGGGTACAACGAACATCGTCAGCCTCGATCTCGAGGCCGGGGATCGAATCCGAGCGGGCCTCGCGCGAGAGCATGAGCGTGTCGTTGCGCTGATAGCCGTCGGTCTTTTGGGCCGCCTTGTCGACCTTGATCATTCCGCGCCACACCAACCGGGATCGGTCCTGGAGCGCTCCCTTGTAAAGGAGATCGCTGTGGCAACCCGGTGCCATGTGGTGCTGGAGCGTGTTGTAGACGAGTTGCTGGCGCCCCTCGGTAAACATCACGCCGTTGACTTGGGCATCGGCGCCTCGACCGACGAGCGCAACATCCTGCTGAACCTGCGACAGCCGACTTCCGAGGGCGGCGAGCGTCCACTGGAGCTTGCCACCAGCCTCGACGACGGCCCGCTGGCGGGCAAAATGCCACACCCCGCGGTTCCAATTCTGGAGATTCACCATCCGCAGCGACGCCTTGTGACCGACGATAATTTCGGTGGCTCCGCAGTGGAGGCCGGCATCGGCGCCCGTGTCGCCCCCACCGACCGTCTCCGTGAGCACGGTCGCCTCCGCCCCCTCGTCGAGGACGACGAGGACATGGCTCGTGTCGAGGCCACCGGGGCTGATCGCGGAGAGGACATGGAGCGGTGCAGTCAGCCGCACCCCGGCGGGCACCCAGAGCACGGCCCCGGCGCGATGGAAGGCGGCGTGCATGGCGGCGAACCAGTCCGCGCCGCCATCAACCGCGGAGAACCAGCGCCCCCGGAGTTGCTCCCCGTGTGTGGCCAGGATCCGCTCCGGGGTACCAAACAAAACCCCCTGCGCGGCGAGGGCCGGATCGAGCTCATCGCGGACAACATGCCCGTCGAGCGAGGCGATCCGGCCACCGAAGGCCGGGATACCGGCCACCGCGGCGGCCGCCTGCGTGGCCGACTCGAGGAGCGCCTCGGGGAGCGATCCTCCAGGGGCCATGGTTTGCTCCGCCGCACCGACCCAGGCGCGCGGTTGGAACATCCGCAGGTCGGTTCGCATCCAGTTCTCTTCTCCCCGGCCGGGGAGGGAGAGAGCGGTGAGCCGATCGACCGCAGCCCGGCGCAGCGCAATGGCCCAGTCGGGGAGCGACGAACCAGCCAGCAGCCGGTCGAGGAGGTGACGGTCAAATCCCGTCGGAGCGGGGATCGTGGCAGGGGGAGTGGGGGTGGCGGTCGTCATGCTGTGTTCGTCGTTGGTCGACCGGGGTTCACCCGACAGACCCCTCCATCTGCAGTTGGATGAGTCGGTTCATCTCCACCGCGTACTCCATCGGGAGTTCCTTGACGAGCGGTTCGATGAATCCGCCGACAATCATCGTGCTCGCCTCGGCTTCGGTGAGGCCGCGGCTGGTGAGATAGAAGAGCTGCTCCTCACCGATCTTCGAGACGCTCGCCTCGTGCCCGATCGAGACATCCTGCTCCTCGACCTCGATGTAGGGATAGGTGTCGCTCCGGCTGCGGTCGTCGAGAATCAAAGCGTCGCAGACGACGCTCGACTTACTCTTCCGAGCCCCCGCCTCGACCTTCACCAGCCCCCGGTAGCTCGCCCGGCCGCCGTTCTTCGAGATGCTCTTGGAGACGATGCGGCCGCTGGTGTGAGGAGCGGCATGAACGAGTTTGGCGCCGGCATCCTGATGCTGGCCGGCTGAGGCGAAGGCGATCGAGAGGATCTCCCCGTGGGCCCCCGGCTCGGTCATCCACACGGCCGGATACTTCATGGTCAGGTGGCTGCCGAGATTGCCGTCGATCCATTCCATCGTCGCGGCCTCGCGGCAGACGGCCCGCTTCGTGACGAGGTTGTAGATGTTGTTGGCCCAGTTTTGGATCGTCGTGTAGCGGCAGCGGCCGTGCTTCTTCACGATCACCTCGACGACGGCCGAATGGAGGCTCTCGGTCGTGTACATCGGGGCGGTGCAGCCCTCGACGTAGTGCACATGGGCCCCTTCGTCGACGATGATCAGCGTCCGCTCGAACTGCCCCATGCTCTCGGCGTTGATACGGAAATAGGCCTGGAGCGGGAACTCGATCGACACCCCCTTGGGGACGTAGATGAACGAACCGCCCGACCAGACCGCCGAATTGAGCGCGGCGAACTTGTTGTCGGTCGGGGGAATGATCTTCCCGAAGTACTCCCGCAGGAGGTCAGGGTGCTCGCGGACGGCGGTATCGGTGTCGGTGAAGATCACCCCCTTTTTCGCCAGATCCTCCGCGAGCGATCCGTAGACCACCTCGCTCTCGAACTGCGCCTTCACCCCGGAGAGAAACTTTCGCTCCGCTTCGGGGATCCCCAAGCGTTCGAACGTCTTCTTGATCTCCTCCGGCACGTCGTCCCAGGTCTTTCCCTGGTGATCCGTCGGCTTGAGGTAGTAGAAGATTTCCTGGAAGTCGATGCCGATGTCGCCGCCCCAGTGTGGCATCGGACGGCTGTTGAAGAGATCGAGCGACTTGAGGCGGAAATCAAGCATCCAGGCCGGCTCACGCTTCATCTCCGAGATCTGCGAGACGATGTCGGCGTCGATGCCACGACGGGCCTTGAAGACCGCCGGCGAATCGGTGCGGAAGTCGTACTTGTTGATCTCGCCGAGGGCGAGGGTGCTCGATTCATTGGTGTCGGTGGCCATGACTGCAGACCTCTTGGCAAGCGGGAAATCGAGCAGGATTCTTGATCGACCGGCAGGGAAGGCCGGCCGCGAAAGGCACCGTCAGACGCTGGCAGCCTCGGGGTTTTTCGCTGCATTCTCCATCGCGCGCTCCGCGGCGGCCGCATCGGGATAAGCGGCACGGATCCGCTCGTAGCCCCGCTTGTGGAGTTCGGCAGCGAGTTCGGCACCCCCCGATTCCACGATCCGGCCACCGAGCATCACGTGCGTCCGGTGGGGCACGTTGTGCTCGAGGAGTTGCTCGTGATGGGTGATGATGAGGATCCCCATCGCGGCGGCACCACTGGCGGCCCCGCCGGCAGCCCCGCCGATCTTCGCGATGCTCTGGCTGGCAAGCCGGACGGCGTCGGCATCGAGCCCGCTGTCGGTCTCGTCGAGAATCGCGAACCGGGGCTGGAGCATCGCCAATTGAAGGATCTCGGCCCGCTTCATCTCGCCGCCGGAGAAGCCCTCGTTGACGTATCGACGTGCGAACTCGGAATCGATCGAGAGATCCGCCATCTTCGCCTTGAGTTCCGAGCGGAAATCCTTCATCGGCATCAATTCCTGCCCCTCCTTCCGCTCCGGATTGCGGACGTTGGTGACCGCGTGGCGGAGGAAGTCGGCCAGCCGCACCCCAGGGATCGCCATCGGCCGCTGGAAGGCAAGAAATACCCCCGCCCGCGCCCGCTCATCTGGCTCCATGGCGAGGAGGTCGTGCCGGACCCCATCGGCGTCGACCAGTTCGATCGTGCCGGCGGTCACCGCATAGGAGGGATGGCCCATGATGGCATAGCCGAGCGTGCTTTTGCCGGAGCCATTGGGGCCCATCAGCGCGTGGATCTCACCCCGGGCGATGGTCAGATCGACCCCCTTGAGGATCTCCTGCCCCTCGACGGCGACATGGAGGCCGCGGATGACGAGTTGATCCGAAGGATGTTCGTGGTGCTGCTTCATGGAAAGGATCCCGTTCAGGGCTGGACCTTCTGGTGATCGAACACGAGCGCGCCGTCGGCGACGGGGGAAGTGACATAGCCGGAATGATGGGGAATCGGCAGTTCGTCATCGATCTTGCCGGGACCATCCGACCGCTTGGCGATCCGCTGGCCAACGATCTTGTCCTGGATCCGCATCAGACCCTCGAGGAGGCTCTCCGGGCGAGGCGGGCAGCCGGGAACGTAGACATCGACCGGAACGACCAGGTCGACTCCCTTGACGACGTGATAGCCCCACTTGAAGTACGGCCCACCGCCGGTGGTGCAGGCCCCCATGGCGATCACGTATTTCGGATCGGGCATGAGGTTGTAGAGGCGACGGACACGACTGGCCATTTTGTAGGTGACCGTCCCGGCCACGATCATCAGATCGGCCTGCCGCGGGGAAGCGCGAAAGGCACCCGCACCGAACCGGTCGAGATCGTAGCGGCTCGCCCCGGCGGCCATCATCTCGATGGCACAGCACGCCAACCCGAAGGTCATCGGCCAGATGCTCGACTGGCGGGCCCAATTGATCGCCTGCTCAACGGTGGTGAGAACGAGGTTTTCCTCGAAGCGGCCTTCGATCCAGGGCTGTGTCATGCGTGATTCTCCGCAGTTTGGTCGTGAACAGGTCGGCGAGGCCGAAGCCTCGAATCGAGCGATCCCCGGGAATGGGGACAGAGCCAGTTGACCCCGCCGCGCGGCGGGACAAAAGAACCCATCAACAAACGCCCGGGCCGACCGATCGGGCCCGGGAAATGACTGAAAAAAAGCATCACTCCTCGCCGGTTTCCCCCACGGCCTCCGAGCCGACGCCGACGGCGAAGCGGCAGCAGTCGAAGCCGTCGAGACGGCAAGTCGCCAGCGAAACTGAGGTGCGGAGGAGATCTTGGAGCATCAGGCGCTCCGCCGCGCAGATACCGCGATCCTGTTCGGCAATCTCTGGATAGGGGCAGACATGATTGGTGAGGACGGCGAATGGCCCCCCATCCGGCTTCGAGGTGTACTCGACGGCGCAGTTGATCTGGCGATCGCGGAAGACTCCCGCCACCCGCTCGAGCCGCTCGTGGAGCGTGCCACCGCCGACTTGCTCTTCGTAGAGCCCCGCCATCGCCGAGCCGACGCGAGAAAGAAGCCCCCGCCGGACCTCCGGGGATTCCACCCGGCGAATCTCGCTCCACAGGACCGTGGCCAAGTCACGGAAGTTGTCTCCCCCCGTGCGCACGCCCTTCTCGGTGAGGCCGTAGACATGGGCCGGACGCCCCCGCCGCCTCGCGCCAGAGGAGCCTCCATCGGCGGAAGTGATCACCACCTCCCGCATCACGATCCCCTCGCGCATCAGCCGCTCAAGCCGCTGCCGCACCGCCGTCGCAGTCACACGCAGAGACGACGCCAGTTCTCCAACGCCGGTCTGGCCGTTGGTCCGCAGCAGTTCGACGAGGACCGAGTCGGAGGCCCGCAATTCCGATCGCTTCTCGGCCTGGGGCACCGGGGTTCGCTCGGAAGCTCCCGTGTCGGCCGGAAACCGCTGAATTGTGGATGGATTGGGCAACGTTTTCATCACGGCATTCTACGCTCAAAGGCTTTTTCGACAACGCCTCATGCGAAAAATATTCCCTTTTTTGTGAGCCTGTGAGGCGAGGGTGTCATGCGGTTCCCTGTTGGCCCGCCTGCGCCGACGGGAAATGGACCCGCATGACTTCGAGAAACGCCTCGCGGGTCTCGACGCGCGACACCCGCCCGCGGAACTCCCGCGCCCCGGCGAGGCCCTGGGCATAAGCGCAGGCAAACTTCCGCATCAGGAGCGTTCCCCGCTCGATGCCGAATCGCCGGCAGACGAGGTCGTAATGGTGGAGCACAAGCTCTTTTTGTTCGGGGAGGCCGGGATCGGGAGGGAGGGGTTCGCCGCGGAGGAGCGCGGCGGTCTGGGCGAAAATCCATGGTCGGGACAGCGCCTCGCGCGCGATCATGACGCCGTCGACGCCACTCTCCCGGAGCCGGGCCACGGCGGTGGCGGCGGAATCGATATCGCCATTTCCCACCACCGGCATCCGCGACACCGCCCGCTTGACCGCGGCGATGGCGCTCCAATCGGCATCCCCGGAGAAGAACTGTGACGCCACGCGGCCGTGGACCGTGAGGCAAGATGCCCCGGCCTCCTCGATGCGCTGCGCCACCTCGATGGCCGTGCGGCAATCGTCGCTGCAGCCGAGCCGGATCTTCGCCGTCACCGGCACGCCGTCGCACGCCTCGACGACGCGGGCGACAATGGCACCGACACGGTCGGGGTCGCGGAGGAGCCACGATCCGCTCTGAGCCTTGACCGTCACCTGACGCACCGGACAGCCGAAATTGAGGTCGACGACACTGACCCCGAAATCTTTCGCCAGCCGCCGACCGACGCGGGCGAGGTTGTCGGGATCGTTGTCCCACATCTGCACCGCCAGCGGCCGCGGTTCATCCCTCACCCCCCACAACCGGTCCGGATGCTCACCACGGTTGGTCTCCAACCAAGTCGCGCTGCGAGCGGCGATCATCTCCGTCGCGAGCAATCCCGCCCCACCAAACTCCCGCACCACTTGGCGGTAGGCGTAATTCGTGTAGCCGGCCATCGGCGCCTGAAGGATCGGCGGATCGACGACGACCGGGCCAATCTTTAGCGGAGCCGTGACAGGGGCAGGGGTCGGGGCAAGGGTCGGGCCCGAAGTCAGCGGCGGAGCGCCCGGGGCGGACATCAGCGTGAGGGGATCAGTGGCCATACCGAATCATCGCGGCCCGGGGCCCCGACGCAAGCCGTTTTTGGCATTCGCCGGCAGCCCTCAGGGGGCGATCAGCCGCCGAACGGTGCGCCAGCGGGAGGGAACGGGGCGCCCCCAGGCGCGTTCGGCGGCGGAGCGAATCTGCCCGGGGGCAACGGATTCGCCCCTGGAAGACCGACGGCCGGAGGCGTCTGGAGGATGGGGGTGCCGGTCGGGAAAACGTCTGGAGACTGCGGCGATTGGCCCACCGAGAACGACTGCCCGGCCACGGGCACCACCCGGTCATTGCCGGCAAACGGGGGCACCGCCGCCATCGTCTGCCGCCAGGGGGTCGGCTGGCCGATGAGCATCATCGCGAACTGCTCGTCGGGGACCGAGAGATCCGCCACAGCCATGACATACTCGGAGATGTCGAGGTTGTAGCCACGAACGGCCCGGACGAAGGCCTCCCCCTGAGCGGTCACCGCGTCGTGGGCGGAGAGGACCGCGCCGATCGGCTGGCTCCCCTGGGCGTGGAGGGCCTCAATGGCGGTGAACCGGCGCTCCGCCGCCGTGGCCGCCTCGGCCCGTGCCACCACCGCCGCATACTGCAGCGGCAATTGCCGATGAATGGCCCGCACCCTGCCGGTGGCTGGCCGCCCGGCGAAGATCGTGTCGAAATGGGTCTGGTAGGCGGCTGTGAGGGGGCGATCGACCGGCCACGGCGGGGGATCGGTGACCGGCAACCGGACCAGATCGACGATCTCCTGTTGCGCGGCGACGAGCTCGACTCCCGCCGAGGCGCTCTCTCCGCGGGCCGTCGCGGTGGCGAGATCGAGCAGCACCAGATCGTCGGAGCTCCCCCCCGGCGCCACCAGCGCCAGGCGCTCCTCGGCTTCGGCCGCGAACCGCACCCGCGCCGCGGCCGCGGCGAGTTTCCAGTAGGCCTGGGTGATCCACAGGCGGCGCGTCCTGTCGCCGGAGCGCTCCAGCGCCTCCAGGAGCGCCAACGGGCGCGGCGCGGCAATGTCGGCGGTGGGGCTGCCGGCCACGAGCGGAAATGGCAGCTCGAGCCCCCGCGCGACGAGATCGGCGGCCGGGTTAGCCAGAGCGCTCGGTGGCGGAGCCACACTCAGCCCGACCGAGGTGGGAGGAAACGCGGTGCGTGGCGGTGCCACGGGCAGGCTTTCCGTCGAGGAAGGGGGGAAAGGGCCGTTCGTCCCGCCGCGCGCGACCGCCGCAGGCGCCGCCGACCGCACAAGGACGGAGACTGTCCCATCGGGGGATACCGGCGGCGATCCTCCGACCGGGGCCAGCGGGCTGTTATCGGGGGATCCCACCCCGTCGACAGGGCGCTGGCCCAGACCGTTAACGCGGGGATCGAAGGTGAACGGGGGAAGCGTGTCGCCCCCGCCGGGCGGGAACGGCGCGGGGGGGGCGAAGGGGGCCCTGGGATCGTCGGGCAGCGGCGCCAGATCGTCCGGTGGTCGATCCGCTCCCTCGGCCGCTACAGCTCCGGCATCGGGCGTCGCATCGGAGAAGGGCGGGGGTGGATCCTGTTCCGCGGCGGAGGCCGGCCGCTCCATCGGGAGCGCGAGAGCCATCCCCACCAGCCAGACGGCGGCGAAATGCTGCGGACGGGCGGATCGAAGCGGCCCGCTGGAATCCATCTCGTTCCTCGACACTTTTCACGCTCCCCCGGGGGAATGGGGGGCAGGAGGGTCACAGGCAGGGCGGGCCGAGTCAACGCCGATCTGGGCTGTCCGGGGAAAGAGTCATCCCTGACCTTTTTCCCCTTTGTCGACCGCAGGAAACGCCGCGGGTTTTTTTGGTCGACGGCCGCCGCATCCAGCGGTGACCCACGATCGATTGTCTGCTGGCGCCTCGGCGGACCCGGTCAGGCGGCAGCCGGCCTCAGCGGGGCAAGCTGGGGCAAGCTGGGGCGTGATTCGGGCCGGGAGAATGGGCCGTTGGATGACCGCACGGATCAGGAGGCCGAATCAAGATAGGGATCCTGACTCATCTGAATGTGGGCCTCGGCGCGTTGCCGCTCGACATACTCAAGCACCCTTCGCTGTCGGACATGTCGCCCCTCAACAAGGCGCTGCGCCTTCGTGAATGAGGCGAGGAGCCGCTCCGGATTTCCGCCGAGCCCGGCCCGGAGCCTGGCAACGACGCGTCGGGCCCGATCGGGGCCGTACCCCCCCACGAGGATGTCGTCGTCGAGGGAGACATACTGCCGCCAGGTGCCGGGATCCCCCTGCCGGCCACAGCGGCCGACGAGTTGCCGGTCGATCCGCGCCGAGTCGTGGAACTCGGTGCAGATGACATGGAGGCCTCCCATCTCGGGTACCCCTTCGCCGAGCCGGATGTCGGTGCCACGGCCGGCCATGTTGGTCGAGACGGTGATCTGCCCCGGCTGACCGGCCCGGGCGACGATCTCTGCCTCGCGATCAATCTGTCTGGCATTCAGCACGGTGTGCTCCAACCCGGCCGCGGTGAGAAGGAGGGAGAGCTCCTCCGACTTGTCGATCGAGCGGGTCCCGATCAGAACCGGGCGGCCCGAGGCGTGGATGGCGACGGTCTCGGCGACGATCCGCTCGAACTTCTCCCCCTGGGTCGCGCAGACAACGGCGGGAAGGCGCTGGCGGATCGCAGGCCGGTTGGTCGGGACTGCGGCCACGCCCACGTCATAGGTGCGGCTGATCTCGGAGGCGCTGGTCGCGATCGTCCCCGTCATGCCGGCGAGGTGCGGCCAGCGGGCGAAGAGATCCTGGATCGTGATCCGGGCGGCGTGCCCCGAGGGCACCGTCACCTCGATCCCCTCCTTCGCCTCGACCGCCTGATGGAGCCCGTCCCGCCAGGTTCGCCCCTCCGCGGCCCGGCCGGTGAACTCGTCGATGATCACGATCTTGCCGTCGCGGACGACATACTGCCGGTCGCGGTTGAAGAACCGCTTGCCACGCAGGGCCCGTTCGACGGCATCGTAGAGCGCGAGGAGGCTCAAGCTCTCAAGGAGTGGGGGGCGCTCGAGGGCGCGGACGCGACTTCGCCCCGGCCCCAGAAGCTCGCAGCTCTGCTTCTGGACATCGACCTCGAAATCCTCGTCGATGTCGAGCAGCGCCGCGGCCCCGGCGGCGAAGCGGAACAACGACTCCTCGGTCGCCTGGGCCTCGCCCGGCGGCGAAGAAATGATCAGCGGCGTGCGGGCCTCGTCGATGAGCACGTTGTCGGCCTCGTCGACCAGCACAAACCAATATGGCCGTTGGAGGAGCTTCGCGGCCTGCGACGTGGCGTCGCCGGTGAGCATCGCCCCGAGGTCGCCGCGCCCCTCCGCGATCTCGCGCCCCATGAGGCGATCTTTGAGAAAGTCGAACCCGAATTCCTTGGCCGTGCCGTAGGTGACATCCTTGGCATAGGCCTCGCGGCGCTCGTCGAACCCCATCTGCGACTGGACGATGCCGACCGACAGCCCGAGGACGCGGTAGATCGGCTCCATCCACTCGGCGTCGCGTTTGGCGAGATAGTCGTTGACCGTGGCGAGGTGGGCCCCCTTTCCACACAGCGCGTAGAGGGCCAGCGGGAGCGTGGCGACGAGCGTCTTCCCCTCGCCGGTCTGCATCTCGACGATCGCCCCGCGCACCAGCGCCACTCCGGCGAGGAGTTGCACGTCGTAATGCCGCATGCCGTTGGCGCGACGTCCGGCCTCACGCGTCGCCGCGAAGCTCTCCACCATCAGCGACTCGATCGGCTCCCCCGCCTTGGCCCGGTAGGAAAGAGATCGCGCCGTGCGCCGCAGGGCGGCGTCGCTCAAGCCCGCCATCTCGGCCGACAAGCTCTCAACCTCGGTGACGACCCTCCGTGCCGACGCATCGAGGAGCGAGCGCGAGCCCGGGGTAATCCCCTTGAGCCATCCGAGCATGTTCCCCGCCATCCCCTCCATCCTCATCCCTTTCCCGTCAGCGGGGTTCGAATTGCTCACGGCTGGCAACGGGCATCTGGAGCTCGATCCGCTGGCGGCCGCGGAACACCCCCAGCGACACGTTGCGATTGGTGGGCGTGACGCTCACGAGGCTGACGAGGTGGTCGTCGTCGTCGATCGGCTGCCCGTCGAACTCAAGGATCACGTCGTCGGGCTGGATGCCGGCCGTGTCGGCGGGCGATCCCTTCGTCACTCCCGACACCCTTGCCCCCACCGCCCGCACCATCCCCAGCCGCTCCGCGGTCTTCTGCGTAAAGGTCCGGTCGAGGGTGACGCCAAGATAAGCCCGGGCGACAGCGCCGTTTTCGACAAGCTGCCGGGCGACGAAAGTCACCATCGACACCGGGATGGCGAACCCGATCCCCTCGCTGCCACCGGAATTGCTGGCGATCGCGGTGTTGAGGCCGATCACCTCGCCGCGGAGGTTGACCAGTGGCCCGCCGCTGTTCCCCGGATTGATGGCGGCATCGGTCTGGATGAAGTCCTGGAACTTGACCCCCTCGTCGCCGAGCTCGAGATCGCGCCGCCCCTTCGCCGATACGATGCCAAGCGTCACCGAGTGGGAGAGGCCGAACGGGCTGCCGATGGCGAGCACGGTGTCACCGATCTGGACGCCATCGCGCTCGGCGAGCCGGGCAGCGACGAGGTCGTTGCCCGTGATCGCGAGCACAGCGATGTCGGTGGCCGGGTCGGTCCACATCCGCACCGGGCGCAGCTCGCGGCCGTCGTCGAGCCGGATGACGATGTTGTCGAGATCGGCGCCATGGACGACATGCCGGTTGGTGATCACGACGAGCCGATCGGAGACGCGGGAGATGACGCCCGATCCGGCCTCGTCTTCATCGCCCGATTTCGCCCCCCGGGTCGGTTTCTGGGCCGGCTTGCGGGCATCGATGTGCACGACACAAGGGCGCAGCAGCATGGTCAGACGACGGAGCTGCGCGCCTTGGCGCTCGAGTTCCTCCGCATCGTGCTCGACCTGCGCATAGAGCCGGTCGCGCTCGTCGGAAGACAGCCGCGACGAACGGGCCGGATCAACCCTCCCTGCCGCATCGGCAAGGATCCGGGCGTTGCCGCCGGATTCAGCCCCCGGCAGGCCGATGATGGGAGGGGCGATCGGCTGCAGGGCGGGAGGCTCGTCGCCGCAGGCCTGCCCCACCAGCACCACCACGGCCATGCACACCAGGGCGAGCCACCACGACCCCCGGCTCGACCGTGTTGCACCCCGCCGGTCGACCGACACGCCTCCGACAGCGGCGCCGATCCCCGATCGGGGGCGGGAGGGGGCGGAGACGATGAACGACAGGATCGGGCCCATGGATGTGACGCTCTCGGAGGCGAACGCGAGACAGCGCCATCATACCGCCGGGGGGCGTTTCCCGGGCCCTACCGGGGGAACCCACGGCCCGCCCGGCTGAAAACGGCATCCTCGGAATCCAGCCGACCGTCACACCGACGGCGAAGCATCAGGAGACGTCGATTTCGATGTCGGCCGAGGAGTCGTCGTAGGCTTCCCGGGTCGCCGCCATCCCGCCGTTCCGCTCGATTTCGCGTTGGCACTCGATGCACATCGTCGCGTAAGGGAGAGCGTCGAGCCGGGCCATCGGGATCTTCTTCGAACAGACCTCGCAGGCCCCGTACTCGCCGGCCTTCATCCGCATGAGCGCGTTCTCGATGTGGGCGAGCTCGCGGCTTTCGACCTCGGCCAGTTGCGAGCTGATCTCGTCCTGGGCGGTGTCGAGCGCGGCATCGACGACGTCCCCCGTCGTCTCGCCATGCAGTTCCCGAAGCAGCGAAAGGTCGCCGGCCAGCGCGCTGCGGAGGGCATCGCGCCGGCGGACGAGGATCGTCCGGAGATTCAAAAGTGAGTCTTTTCTGGCCATGATCGTGATGCTCCTCGCCCACCCGGCTGCCCTGTAAAAGCCCTGCCGACAGCGGTCGCACCAGATAGTACGGGGCTGGTGGTGGAATGTTCGGCGTCGGGAAAGCGTCAGCCGTTTCATCGAAAAAATGGACGAAAAGGATCGTGACAGTTGGTGGGGACCGGAGACATTCCCCAGAGTTCCCCGCTCACGGGGATCTGGAGAAGGGGGGCGGTCCCTCGGGCCAGCCGGGCTCGCTCCCTCCGGCCCGGCTCATGGCCGAGATCAATCTCCAGGCGTCGAGGAGATCGGCCCGGCTGGTGAGCGTGCCACCGACTGCCATCCGGATGGCGTGGCGACCTCCGACCCGGGCGTGGCTGAGAAACACCGAGCCGGCGCGATTGACCCGGGCGAGCAGTTCGGCGGTCGCCTCATCGCCCGCCCGGAGGGCGAAGGTGACCAGCGTCAGGCTAGGGGGCGAGAGGATCTCGAAGGCCGGATCAGCCGCCACGAGGTCGGTGAACTCCGCCGTCCATGCCACGTGGTCACGGACACGCTGCCGGAGGGCTTCCGCCCCGATCATCCGCAGCACCATCCACAGCTTCAGGGCCCGGAACCGGCGGCCGAGTGGCACCTGCCAGTCGCTGTAGTCGACCACGGCTCCGGCATCGCTGACGGCCGTTCGGAGGTAGTCGGGCTTCGTCGTCAGGGCGCTTGCGAGAGAATTTCGGGAGGCGATCCAGAGGCAGTGGCAGTCGAAGTTGACGAGCATCGACTTGTGCGGGTTGGTCCCCCAGCTGTCGGCGAGCTCGGCCCCGTCGACGATCCTCGGGCGGAGCTCCGGGCAGATCGCGGCTGTCCCGGCCCAGGCAGCATCGACATGGAGCCAGGCGCCGTGGCGACGGGCGATCGCGCCGATCGCCTCCACCGGGTCGATCGCCCCCCGTGCCGTCGTGCCGACGGTGGCGACGACGAAGCAGGGGATCTGGCCGGCGGCCGTATCGTCGCGCATCGCGGCCTCGAGGAGATCGAGGCGGAGCCGGCCGGCGCCGTCAGTATCGATCCGGCGGATCGCCGCAGGGGGGAATCCGGCGATCTTCGCCCCTTTGACGACACTCGAATGGGCATCGGCACTGGCGTAGACAATGCGTTGCCCCGTGCCGCGGGCCGCTGCTCGCTCGCGCGCTGCCACGAGACAACACAGCAGCCCGCTCGAGGCGGAGTCTTGGATCATCCCGCCGCCATCGCCACCGAGGCAGAAGCGATCCGGGAGTCCGAGGAGCTGCCGGAGCCAGTCGACGACGACCCCCTCGAGCTCCGAAGCCGCCGGCGACGTCGTCCACAGCATTCCCTGGATCCCGAGGCCGGCGCTGAGCAACTCGCCGAGGATCGAAGGCCCGGAGGCATTGGCCGGGAAGTAGGCGAAGAAACCGGGATGCTGCCAGTGCGTCAGCCCCGGCACGATGATCCGATCGAGATCGCCGAGGACCGCAGCCAGTGATTCTGGCGTCTCGGGCGCCGCGGCGGGGAGCCGGGCCGCGACCTCCCCCGGCTCGACGTCGGGCAGCACCGGCCGACCCGGCAGCGACGCCCAGTAGTCGGCGATCCAATCGATCACGACCCGCCCCTCGCGCCGGAAGGCCTCGGGGTCGAATGGGGGGCCACCGGCGCCGGGCCATCGGTCCGGTTCGCCATCCTTCCCTTCAGCAGACTCGCCCATCCGTCATTCTCCTTGGAGGGTGAGCACGAGCCGGCGCGAACCACCACGGTCGCGGTGTTCGCCGAGATAGATCCCCTGCCAAGTGCCGAGGAGGAGCCTGCCATCCCGGACGGGGATCGTCACCGAGGTGCCGACGAGTGCCGCCTTGACGTGGGCCGGCATGTCATCGTTCCCCTCGAGCGTGTGGGAATAGGGGAAATCCTCAGCGGCGATCCGGTCGACGGCCATCGCCAGATCGCGGGGGACGTCAGGGTCGGCGTTCTCGTTGATCGACAGGCTCGCCGAGGTGTGGCAGACAAAGGCA
>Ga0209829_10000838_pt1 | contig 26654 bp, 21 predicted proteins | sample C_140205_EF_Meta_FD_187311 | JGI IMG/M metagenome (GOLD analysis project Ga0209829, IMG submission 187311) | Freshwater microbial communities from Lake Croche, Canada to study carbon cycling - C_140205_EF_MetaG (SPAdes) (version 2) | ecosystem: Environmental > Aquatic > Freshwater > Lake... | reverse complement strand
TGCCCTTAATTGTAAATAATTTTTCTTTTCTGCGGTACCTTGCCATCCCTTCGATAATAATTCTTTCTAAAAATCCTCTTTGTCCAATGCCATCATGCATTAAAATATAATCGGCAGATCCTTCATAGCCCGCTGCGTAAAAAACAGAGCAAGTAAAATTTATTTCTAAAAAGAAAATCTCTCCTTGGGCATTCATTCTAAAATCCATTCTTCCATAACCCACGCCATTGAATGACATAAATACCTGCTCGGCAATGTTTTTTAATTTAGTAGCCAAGGCAGCCTCCTGCACAGGAATGTTGGCTGTTGGATGTAATTCAGAAGTTTTTAAAGCATAGGTTTTAAAACTAAATCCTTCCGGGAAAATATATTCTACAGGTACAAAACTGGTACAAGTTTTTCCATCTTCATTGCCGCAAACGAGTACTGTGAATTCACGTCCATCAATGTATTCCTCCACCAAGGCCGAACCAAATTCAGCCACTATGTTTTTAACTTTTACAAGTAAGTCTTCGGTATTGGTTGCTTTAGACGCATCATCCACACCAAGACTGTCTCCAGCTTTAGCGGGCTTGACAAATAAAGGAAATTTTAAATTACCTGGCAATTGATCCAAATCCTCTAAAGATTCTATCAATACATGCGCAGGGGTGACCACGTCTTCACAAAAAGCCAAATATTTCATGATGGTTTTGGGTGGGTCATATAAGTTGGCATTGGGCCCTGTATAAGGCAGGCCTAATAGGTCCATACTTATAATTACATCTATAGAAGGCACTTTCCATTCCAAATAACCTTCACATAAGTTGATGTAGATATCGTACTGCTTGTCCTTTAAATCTTTTAATTGCTGGTAGGTACTAAGCTTATTTAGAAAAACATGGTCAATATGCGCTTCAGGCATGATGGCTGATAAGTCTCGCTTAGGATCGTAATGTTGATAATCCACCCCAGAGGTAGAATAGTCTGGTTGAAGTACACAAATTTTTAAATCTTTAAAACTTTCAGGATGGTTCAATATAGGAAGCGGGCGCATAATTTTATTTTTTTCTTCTTGCAAATGCGTCATTAATAATATGAATGACTAGTTCGGTGAAACTTTGATTCGCATAACGTAAAATAGCACCAATAGAAGTAAAATTTTCATCTTCACTAATACCGCATTGTGCATTCACTTCTAAAACATAGGCCTCGCCCGTTTTATGATCTATTCTAACATCTACTCTTGTATAACCTGTGCCATTACAAGCCACATAGGCATCCCAAGAAACTTTTTGTACGGCCATTTGAATGGCTTGATCGCCTAATTGATATTGATAAAAATTTTCATCTTGCGGCATTGGTGTTTCTTCTTCATAGATTTCCCATAATCGATCAAAGGATAAAAATTTTTCTTTTTCAGGAAGAGAGGCGTGAAATACCCTTTCAATGGGCGGATAAATTTTTGCATATTCCGGATGGGTATGACTTCCTACAATCATTACCGTATATTCTGGCCCTTCAATAAAGGATTCTGCTAAGATGCCGTCTGAGGCTAGGTTCCAGCCTCTATAGCCTTCAAACATTTTAGCCAATTGTACTTTTAATTCTGCAGCATTTTCTACTACATTTTTTATACCTACGCCTAGGCTACCCCCAGATACAGCAGGCTTTACAATTACAGGGCTACCTAAATTTTCAATGACTTCTTGCACATTCACTTCATTGGTTCTGATGGCTTCCCATTTTGGAGTTGGCACACCAGCTAAATCAAATGCTTCTTTCATTGGAATTTTAGAAGTAGTGATGTCGTAAAAATAATCATTGGCACCTGTGTACACCAATTGTTTAGCGTCTAATGCTTTTATGACTGAAACACCAGGTGCTCCATTGATTTCATCTCCATCACATAAATTTAAAACTACTGGGAAGTAAATTCCTTTTTCTCTTTCATGTGCAATTTCTTGTACAATAGTTTTATAAGTTTCTAAAGAAACCGGTTGCCATTTCCATGGCAAATCCAATTGTTCAAAAACGCGGGTATATTCTTCGATACTTTGAGTAAAGTCGTAATAGTAGGCCAAATTCGGATCTGGATTGTCCAAGGCTGGGGCTAATACCCACACTTTCAAATGTCCTACTGGAACAAAAGGGTAAAATAAGTTACGAATGGTTGTCAACGCTGTGCAAAGGGGTTAGTATAATATTCAATGAAGTTATAAAATATATAATACTGACAAATATTTATGGCCTTTATTTAATAACTACTTCTTTCTAAAAAAGATAAGCAAGCAATGCTCCATTAGAAAATACATGAATGGGGTCAATCGCAATGCTTTTGAAAGCCATTTATAAAAGATACTTCTTTGTTTATCAATAGGTTATAAGATTATTCTTTTATTGCAGTATCATTCATTCAAACAATATTTTATGCAAAGTCAAGTTATTATATGTGATCAACAAACCATCTATGCAATGGGGTGTAGCTTACTTATTAAGGACAATCCAATGTTAATGGGTTATCAGTTCATTGATCACTTAAAAGAACTGAATACTTATATGGGAAAAGATAAAAATCCCGCAGCCTTGTCTATGATTTTAGTGGCTGATAGTGCCTTGTTTGATTATGGTCATACAGACGAAATAGCTCAAATAGCCCAACTTAAAAAACATATGTCCATCATGGTGGTGTTTAATGAACAGGATGATGCGCACTTGTATCAACTGATTGACAATGGCGTGTCTGTCATTGTTTCTAGAAATGTAGGCAACAAAGAATGGTCCAAGGCCCTAGAAATGGCCAGGCTTAATAAAATCTATTTTTGTAAGACCATTGCAGACAAAGTTTTTAGTATGGTCAATCATATGGAAAAAATTAAAGTAATAGAAAAAGTCCACAAGCTCCATACCTACGATAAGTATATTTTACTTCGCATTTGTGAAGAAGCATCCAGCAAACAAATTGCCTACGAAGTGGGCCATAGCAAAAGAACCATTGAAGGTCACCGTACCAAGATGATGCAAAAATTAGAAGTTAAAAATTTAGCTGGCTTAGTTAAAGTGGCCTTTGTATCCAAGCTCTATGATCATTATTTAGTCAACCCTGGCTTATATGATATTACTGCATGTGCTAAAACATCTTCTTTATAAAAGTGAATGGTTTTAAAATCACCATCAATGTATTTTTTGGCTTGATCGGTAAAATGAGTAGACTTACTAAAACGATTTTGTCCCCCAGTAATAATTGTTTTTGCTTCTAATTTTTTACCAAAGCTTACAGCTGCAATAAAACTACTTCCTGAATAACCATAACGTTTATGTGTATTGTCTTGTTTTTTACTTTCAAATGCAGGAAGGCAACCCCATTTAGAAGAAGCTTGCGCAACGGCCCAGCTAGGCCATTGGTCGTTTAATTTTTCTCCTGGGTTGACTCTTTGGTATCTATTGATGCTGCCCCAAGCAATTTCCCAGCTACCATATACTTCTTCCATATGTGCTAAGCTTTTATTTAAGAGGGCTAATTTTTTTTCATTGGAAATAGTATTGACCATCTTTTCATATTTTTTCCAAAGTTCGGTACTCGCTTCTTCGGTATTGGCGGCTGGAATTTCTTTGCCCCATTCAGTAGCCCATTCAATGGCGATTGCAGTAGCAATTGAAGCGGTATCCGCATCGTGATCCCAATTGCTTAAATATTGAATTACTTTTTGTTCTTTGGTATTGAGTGTAATAGTTTTAGTATAGGCTAAAAAGGAAGGCAATAAAACATCAAAGGCAGATAGGTGTTTATTGTAGCCAATTTGAATCAATTCGTCTAAACTAATTTTATCAATCTTTTCTAATAATTTGACTGCATTAATGCCTCTGCCGTTTTCACCATCAGGCGCCATATAGGCTGGGTAGTTGATGGCATTGGGACTATTGGTTCCAGCTACAGTATAAGGAGTGGCGTTACAATTTTGTAACCAACCATTGGATGGATTGATGCTTTGTACAATTTCGTTCAATGGATGTAGCCCCATCCAATTAGTAGCTTTAATAGAACCGTCAACCGGCAAACTATAATCGTAGCTTGGATTTCTTTTAGGCATAAAATTTCCATGCCAATAAGCAATATTGCCTTCGCCATCTGCATAGACGGTGTTATTACTATTATTAGCTAATAAGGACAATGCTTTTTGATAAGCATTTAAATTGATGGCCTTGGTCCTGATCCAACATTCCATTAAGGCATTCAAAGAACGATTGTTTTCTTGCAAACTTAACCAATAGCCATTTTTACTACCCATCACTGGTCCATGTATTGTCTTATAAGTAATAAATGATTTTGTTTTTATTTCGCCAGCCTCTGTGTACTTTAAATCAATCTTTCTTTCTTTGATATTTTTTTCTTGATTTTCATAAATCGAGACCCAGGTTGCTTTGTTTTTTTTAATTTTTTCTTCATAGACATCAGCCACATCGGCATAACTGCTAGTATGCATCCAACCACAATGCTCATTGAAACCTTGGTAGATAAACATTTGCCCCCAAGTTACTGCACCATAGACATTCAATCCCTCTTCGCTATTCATATGCATCTCCGATCTAAAATAAAAGGGCACATGTGGATTGATGTATAATAAAGCATTTCCATTTTTACTATGCATGGGAGCAATCGCAAAACCATTAGAGCCCTTGGTGGCTCTTTCTTCAAAATCAATACTGATATTTTGCGCTATCTTGTTTTTATCTCCATAAAAATTTTCTACATCCTGTGTTTTAATGCCACCAGTTCTAGTAGGAGAAACACTTCCATCGGTCCACATCAAATGATACCAGGGTTTAAAAGAGGTAATGGCTTTGGGATGTACTTCGGGATGTTTGTATAAATAATAGTTTAAACCATCCGCGTGTGCTTGCAATAAATGCTTAAACCAAATCGGACTTTTGTTATAATCTTGAATGGCTTGAGCACTGTCTTGTATCAAGCGCATCATTAAATCTTCGTAAATGGCTTTTGGTCCATTGACTTCGGCAGTGCGGCCTAACATTTCTAAAAAATTAAGTTCAATTTGTTCAAAATTTTCTTCGCATTGTGCATACATTAAACCAAATACGGCATCTGCATCTGTTTTTCCATAAATATGTGGAATCTCCCATTCATCTCTAATAATTTTTACCTGATTGGCATGTGTTGCCCAACGCACTTTATCTGCGGCAGTAATATTTTGCGCTTGCATTTTAGTAGCAAAACAAAAACTCAAAATAACAATCAATAAATTTTTTATTCTATTTTTTTTCATATACAATCTATTATGTTGTAAGAGGAATTAATTAGTCATTAAAGTTAAGCATAAAAAAAGCACAAACTTGAACGGTTTGTGCTTTTGAAAGGAAACATTTATTGATTAGATGCCCCAAGTTTTTATAATTGCTAAATCTTTCTTTGCGCATTCCAATGGTGCAATGCCTTGATAAGATTCTTGCTCAATAATAAAATGATGTGCACCACCAATTTTTTTAGCCAATAATGCAATGGCTTTCGGATCTACTACGCCAGTGCCTAAAATAGTACTTTCATAACCATCATTCATTTCGCCTTTGGCAGATTTGATTTCATCTTTTACATGTAGGGATTGGAAACGACCTGGATATTTACTAATCCATTCTGCGCCTCTACCGCCAGCACCATACATATTACCAAAATCCAATTGATGTATTACCAAATTAGGATCAGTATGTTCTAAGATTAAATCATAGATTAAAGTCCCATTGATTTTTTCTCTAAATTCAAAATCATGGTTGTGGTAGCCAAATTTCATCCCGCTTTTCTTACATAATTCTCCAGATTTATTAAAAACATCTAATTGTAGCATTAGGCCATCATAAGTACTTCTCAATTTTTCATCCATCCATGGACTAATCACATAAGATTGGCCTAAACTAGCAGCATCCTCCACTGTATGTTTCCAATCATCTGTAAAATCCTTGGCTGCATTGTCCCAATGTTTGGCAGTCATTACTGTATGGCCACTTGGCATTTTTAAGCCCAAATCATCTAATACTTTTTTGAACTCTGTAGCGGTCCAGCCATAGAATTTTCGGTTAATGTAATTGGCATGTTCTACGAACTGGTAACCCATTTTTGACAAAGCAGTCAATGTTTCTAATGGATTTTTTTTCATGTCCTCACGAACAGAATACAATTGTATACCAATCAAACGCTTGGTATCGGCTGCGCTTATGGAATTAGACCACAAGGCACTTGGTTTTAAGCTTGCCCCAACAATGGCCAGAGAAGCATTTTGAATAAATTTTCTTCTTGAATTTTGCATAACAATCGGTTTTATCAATAAACTTACTAAAAATTGATTAAAAATTAACCAAAAAAGGATGAGAGGTGGGCCAATTGCTTACTTAAGTATTAGCTTTAAACAATCAATCGAACTTTAACTACATGATCAATAAGCATTTAAAAACCTTCTTTACCATTAGCGCCATTTTATTCATTGGCTTTTCAAGTTTTGGACAGGTTTTTCAGGTACAAGGCCTCATTATGGATAGTAGCGCCAATAGAACCTTGCCTTATGCTACTATTTCTTTAGTGCATGCCAAGGATTCCTCTTTGGTTAGTTTTGCCAGAAGCAATGAGGAGGGTCGTTTTACGATTAAAAACTTTCCTACTGGGAAATATTTATTATCCATCTCTTATGTGGGCTATCAGCAACAATGGGTAGCTTTTAAAACTGGAAATAATCCAAGTTTAAATTTAAATACTATTTATTTAGTAGATGCGAGCAAAATAAATACTGTAACAGTTACTGCGCGAAGACCTCCCGTAGTCATCAATGGAGATTCTATAGAATTTAATTCAGAAAATTTCAAAACTGTTCCCAATGCAGTGGTAGAAGATATGTTAAAGAAAATGCCAGGCATTGAGGTGGACAAATCGGGCGGAATAACTGTGAATGGAAAAACAGTGACCAAGGTTTTTGTGAATGGAAAAGAGTTTTTCACAGGAGATCCTAAAATGGCGACTAAAAATTTACCTGCAGATGCAGTAGATAAAATTCAAGTATACGATCGTAAATCTGATCAAGCCATGTTTACAGGCATTGACGATGGCAATGAAGAAACAGCCATCAATATTAAAACAAAAAAAGACCGCAAGCAATCTACTTTTGGAAAAATAAATGGAAGTGCTGGAACCCCAGGCAGGTTTGATGCGCAAGGCAATGTCAATAGAATTAATAACGATGAACAATTTTCCATCATAGGTACGGCAAATAATACCAACAGACAAGCATTTTCTAATGGGGATGTTTCAAATTTTTCCGGTGGTGGTGGCGGCAGAGGTGGTGGCGGCATGGTGCTCAATTTCAATGGCGGTGGTGGTGGTACCGATGCCAATGCACAAGGCGTGGCCAATACTTATTCCCTAGGAGGCAATTATTCCAATCTATTGAACGATAAAAAAATGGATTTCAATGCCAATGCCAATAACAGTGATGTAGAAAGAAATAATATAAGTAATTCTTATACTCAAAATTTAACACCAGGTAATTTATTTAATAGAAATGCAAGTTCAAATACTACCAGCAGAAATCAACAACAAAAATTGGGTGTAACCATTGACAACAAAGTATCTGAATCTTTCTCTTATAAGTATACGCCAAGCATCACCAATCAGCACAATACCTCTATGGGGGAGTCTTCGAGTAGTACTTTATTGCCCGATGGTACTTTAACCAATGCCAGCAAAACGAATTCTTCTAGTAGTTCAGATGCGGTTAATATTTCGAATACCTTGTTATTGAGAAAGAAATTTGTAAAAAAGGGCCGCACCTTATCATCTACTCTAACGCAAGGTTATAATAATTCAAGTGCCAACAGTAGTCAATACACCGATCAATTGTTTTATAACTATGGAGTGAAAGTGAAAGATTCACTCATCGATCAAAAAAATACTAGAAAAGGTTTGTCTGAAACCTATTCGGCCAATTTAGTATATACCGAACCTTTAGGAAAAAAATCCTTGTTGGAATTCAATGCTTTTTTAAATAAAAATATTGGGTCTACTAGTAAAAAAGTTTATGATAAGAATGGTAGCAATCATTTGTATGATTTATTAAATAACAAACTTACCAATGAATACAGCAGTGAGTATACCTATGCAGGCGGCGGTATGAATTATAGATTGAATCAAAAAAAATACAATTTCTCCACAGGGTTTTCTTTGCAGGACGCTATTTTGAACGGCAACAATACCAGCATCAATACTAAAATTCAACATGAGTTCAAAGACATCTTGCCTACGGCTTTGTTTGTGTATAATTTTTCTCAAACGCAAAATTTCAGATTCAACTACCGAACATCAACCAGTCAACCTTCTTTGACACAGTTGCAACCTGTATTAGATCAGAGTAATATCAATAATCAAACTATTGGTAATCCAGACTTAAAAAGAAGCTATACGCACAATATTAATTTTACTTATTTTTCAACAAAAATTTTGGCCCAAAGAAATTTCTTTGCTTTATTAAATGCACAGGTTATTAATAATTCTATTGTAAATTATGATAGCATTCTTCCTAGTAGAGCGATACTTTCAAAACCCGTCAACGCGAATGGCGCCTACCGCATCAATGGTTCGGCCAATTATGGCTTTGGAATTAAACAAATTTATTCAAGATTTAATTTTGGCATCAACGGAGGTATCAGCAACAATCTTTCTTATTCCAAAGGGCTGCTTAACACCACCCTTATAAAATCGCTAGGTCCTAGCTTCACTTACACTTATTCCATGGATGAACTGATGGATGTCAATTTAACAGCAAGGCATTCCTATAGTACCACCAACAATGCTATGAATACTGCTTTAAATACCAATTATTTGACAAGGGTGTACAGTGCAGACATCACCAATTATTTACCTTTAGATTTTGTTTTAAATCAATCCTTTAATTACACCATCAATGAAGGACGCGCAGCCGGCTTTAATACTGCGGTACCTATTTGGAATGCAACTGTATCTAAATTTTTTATGAAAAATAAAAGAGCCGAAATAAAAATAAGTGCCTTTGATATTTTAAATAAAAATGCCGGAATTTCTAGAAATGTAGCACAAAATCAAATTGTAGATCAATCCTACAATGTCATCAATCAATATTTTTTAGTGGGCTTTACGTATAGTTTGCAAAAGTCTGGATTGGCGGGCAGCAATGGGGGTGGTCCAAGAATGATGATAAGAATGTAAATGATTGTATATTTAAGTTATAAATAATAAAAAATGAAAAAATTTATTTTAGCAGTGGCCTTGATTTTTGGTATGAACTATTTAACTATGGCTCAAATGAAAGAAGGAAAAATTGTTTATGAGCGAAAAATAAATATGTACCGCATGATCACTGATCCTGAAATGAGGGCAAGAATTCCAGAATTTAGAACCTCTCAATTTGAATTGTTGTTCAATGACCAGGCCAGTTTGTTTAGAACTGTTCCAGAAGATGAGGCCCCTGATCCATTTGCCAACAACGGTGGTGATAGAGGTGGACAAAGATTTATGTTTAGAATGCCTGAGACGGCTACCTATACCAATCTAACTACACAAATACAATATGAATCTCGTGGTATGTTTGAAAAAACATTTTTAATTATTGATTCCTTAAAACCCATTCAATGGAAAGTCTCAGAGGAAACAAAAACCATTGCCAAGCATCTATGTAAAAAAGCAACTACTTCTGTTCCATTACAAACCATGCGTTTTGGAGGAGGAAGACCAGGGGGAAGAAACGCTGATACGACAGAAAAAGCACCTGCCTTACCTAAGGAACAAGCAGTGGTGGTTTGGTATACAGAAGACATTCCTGCTTCCATTGGTCCAGATACTTATGCTGGTTTACCGGGTGCAATTTTAGAAGTAGATATGGACAATGGCGCCAATCTAACTACCGCCATTGAAGTAAGTGCCAAATATCCAAAGAAAGAATTGGTACAACCTACCAAGGGAGATAAAATGAATAGAGCTCAGTTTCAAGAAGCCATGAAAAAAATTATGGAAGACATGCAAAAAGGCGGAGGAATGGGGGGTATGAGATTCAGGGTGAATCAATAGTAAAATAAAATACTATTTTATAATAAACCATTTCCATCCAATCGTGATCGTTCTTGGATCGCCTATATAATAAGCATAGGCTGTATTCCCTTTTACACTAAAATTTTTGGTGGCCATGGTGGAATAGTAGGTATTGCCTGCGTTTAATAGGTTCAACCATATTTCAGATTTTTTAAAAGTATAGCCTGCTCTGATATTAAAAATACTAAAGCCAGGATATTTGGTCGCATTGGTTTCATCCATATAATAAGCCGATTGATCCTGCCATTCAATAGAAGCGTGAATGGGTGATTTAGGTTTCCAATACAAAGTCATATTGCTGAAAAAAGAAGGCGCTGCTGTCATTTGATTGCCATCTACTGTAAGGCCTTTAATTTGTGTATGGATATAATTATGTTTTGCATTGCTTGCATTCCAATGCCATTCTAGTGCATTGTTGATTTTGTATTTTATTTGATACTCAATACCCAGATGTTTTGTACTACCTGAATTTTGATTCAAGTTTACGCCATCCGTTTGACGCACCGAAATAATTTCATTGTTTCCATTGAGTTGATATATGGAGAGTTCTGTGTAAAGATTGGGTAGTTGATACCATGCGCCAAGCTCCATATTTTTGAAAAGCTGAGGTAATAAATAAGGCACTCTTACTGTATTGTAAATTTCTGTGATTTGCGGAGGCACAAAACCTTCGCTGTAATTTAAGTAGCCACCCCAAATTTTTTGGTTATAGGTAAATCCTAATTTAGGCGCCCAATTGTTAAAATGATTATTGGAAGAAGGCGTGCCGTATTTTAATTGATTGTTGAACAGGTATTCAAAATCATCATAACGTAAGGCCATGTTCCAATGCAATGACTTTGATAAATTGGCGATAAAGTTGATATAAATGGCTTTATTATTGATTTGGGTAGTATAAGAAGTGATCAATGAATCAACTAAAGGATAACTATATTTAGTATACTTACCAATAGCAGTGTCTTTAAATATATCAATATAATGAGCAATTAAATTTTGTTGGGTATTGTCCCAATAGCCACCCAGTATCAGTTTACTTTTAATGGTTTTCAAATTCCATTGATGTTGCAGGTCTAGCACATAGGCATCAAAATGATTGCTATTGACTTGTCCTTTGAACTTAGTGGGATTGGAACTTGAGGCAATGGAATAAGTGGGATTTTGATCCATCGTATTATTGCGGTACATGAGATTGAGGGTGGTGGTAGTATTTTCATTCCACTGATAGGCTAAATTTTGTCTGAAACGAAGGGCATTGATTTGTCGATAGGTAAAAGATTGTTGACTGCTTAAGCTTTTTTGTGCAAAATGTAGGCTGTCCACAGAACCAATCATCTGTGTATGATAATCAATGTAGTTCAAGCTTTGGAACCCAGTCCATTTGGTATTGATTTTAAAATCTCTTCGAATAGAAATTGTTTTTTTACTGTAATCAGAATAATCAAGCAGTCCATTTTTTTGATCTGTTAAAGCGCCACTGATCATCCAACCACCAGTGTTAGTGGGAAGGCCGTAGTTTAGTTCCAATTTTTTAAAGCCGCCATCATTTAACTGGCTACTAATATCAAATAGTTGTTGATTGGGGATGGGTTTAGATAAAAAATTAACGACGCCTCCAATGGCTTCTGCCCCATACAAGGCCGATGCAGGCCCTTTTAAAATTTCGATGGAATGAATATTACTCGTATTGATTTCAATCAAGGCATTGCTACTGTATAAGCCACTGGTTCTGATGGGCATGCCATCTTCTAAAAACAAGTACAAGCCTTTTAAGGAAATGGGTTGACGAATGGCCATCATGTGTTGTTCATTGCCAATGCTAGGCATGTATACCCCACTTACTTTATTCAATAGATAATCTATCCTTTGTGCTTTGGCTTCCTCAATTACTTTTGGGCTTAATACTGAAATCGCAACTGGTGATGTAGTTCTTTTTTCAAGAAGCTTATTGGCTGAAATAATGACAGTTGAAAGATTTGAAAAGCTAGTGTCTTGGCTTTGAACAGTAAATGCAGCTAAAATAAGTGCAATAAATAACAGGAAGGCATTCCATTTCATAGCAGCAAATCTAAGTTTAATTTACTTATATCTGTTGATGAAAATATGTATTTACACGCCAATTATATTTGACATGTATATTTTTTATAAGCGTATTAGTACACTATTTTAAAAAATAATGAACAATTAAATAAGTAATGGCAGCCAATACACCACTAACAGGGATGGTCAATACCCAAGCCCATAATAAGTTGGTGGTGACGCCCCATCTTACTGCACTTAATCTTTTGGTAGCTCCAACACCAATAATAGAACCAGTGATGGTATGTGTTGTAGAAACAGGAATACCCATTTGACCTGTAAAGAATAAAGTGAAAGCACCTGCAGTTTCCGCAGCCACCCCTTCTAATGGAGTTACTTTAGTTATTTTAGAGCCCATAGTTTTTACAATTTTCCAACCACCACTCATGGTACCTAAGCCTATTGATAAATAACAAGCTACTGGCACCCAGCCTGGCAATTGGCTAAATTCTTGTATACTTCCATTGGCAATTAAAGCGGCCCCAATAATACCCATTACTTTTTGCGCATCATTACCACCATGACCAATACTAAAGGCGGCAGAACTAAACAATTGTAATTTCTTAAACATGTAAGCAACAGAATGTGCGGTAGGTGTTTTAATTTTTTCTACGTATACGTAAACGATCATAAATAAAATAGCAGCACCTACAATACCATATACAATGATTGAATTATCAGCTTTGTCTATTTCACCAGCAAAAGTTCTTTCAATATCAAACTTATTAATTTTTGCTTTTACATTGTCATCATTTTTGTCTGCGATAGGATAAATTGCATTGATACTTGTTAATGCAGAGTCTAAAGTAATAGCACCTTCTAAATATAATTTTAAAGGAGCTTTATAACCTTCTGTTTTATCCTTAGCAATGGCGTATGCTGCTTTTGCCTCTTTATTTTCTGGTGCTTTAGCTTCTAATACTAAAAAATCATTTGCGTTTCTTACTTCATCTTTTAGTTTACTTACTGCCACATTATTTAACCAACCACTGTCTTTGGCGACTTTTGCAATTTTATTTGCACTCAGATTATCAAAATCAGATAAATAGGCAACCAAATGATCATAATTGATATTTGCTTTTTCTAATTTGCCTTCATTTAATTTTAAAGCAGCTTGTAAATTTGTATCAGTTTGCTTTTTTACCAAATCTTCTTTAATCGTAGCAATTTCTTTTTGGTATTTATCTATGCTGTAAAACTTTTGAACATTTTCCTTAATTTTTGTGTCCTCAAATTTATCAAACATTAAAACAGTACCAAATGTAGCAATAGCTATAATGGCCAAACGCCACCATACATTGCGCATAATTGTTACAATGGAAATGAATACCGAAATTATGATTCCAATAATTGGTGCCAGAAAAATGAAAAGAATTGTTTTTATAATGGTGTCACTGTCAACAATTTTCGCCCAGGAAAAATCAATGCCTTTTATCATTAAAGCATGCGCAATAGCCGCGCCAGCAAAGCCCCCAATTAAAGTATGAGAAGAAGAAGAGGGAATACCATACCACCAAGTAAGTAGGTTCCAAAATATAGCAGCTAGTAATCCAGAAAAAATTACAGGTAAAGTGATAAAATCTTTATAAACCGTTTTTGAAATAGAATTTGCTACCGCATGGTCTTTAAAAATCCAAAAAGCAACCGAATTAAATAAGGCCGCCCACAATACTGCTTGAAAAGGTGTCAATACCTTGGTAGAAACAACGGTAGCAATAGAATTGGCTGCATCGTGAAATCCATTAATATAGTCAAATATTAGCGCTAGCGCTATGATAATGATAAGTAAAGTCATCTTGAGTTAAATTATGCGTACTTGATAATAATAGATTCAATTACATTGGATACATCCTCGATTTTATCTGTTGCAATTTCAAGTACTTGGTAGATCTCTCTTTTTTTAATCACTTCTTTAAAATCATTCTCTTGTTCAAATAATTTTTCAATACTCATATCAAAAATGTCATCCGCTTGATTTTCAATACTATTTACTTTAATCATAGCTTCGGTCATCTCTTTAATATTTTTCATGTTACGTAAACCCAAGACTGCTTTTTTTGTTTCTTGTGTACCTTGTAAAATCAATTCTGCCAATTTATGGATGCCTGTATCGTTAGGATTGACTTTATAAAAATTTATCTTTTTAGCAGAAGCGTATATGTAATCGGCAATATCGTCTAAGGAAGAAGCTAAGTAGTGAATGTCTTCCCTATCAAAAGGGGTAATAAAATTTCTGCCCAATTCGGTAAAAATGGAATGTGTTAAATCATCGTTCTTATGCTCTAAATTTTCAATCTGTGCCAAGATATTAGCTCTTACATCTGCATCTGGTTCGTTCACCATTTCTTTTAATTTGATGCCCATTTCATACACATGCTCAGCTACTTCTTCGAATAATTGAAAGAAAACTCTATCCTTTGGTAAGAAAATTTTCATGATTGAATTAAAGTCCATAATAAACGTTTTAATGATTTGAATAATGCAACACAAAAGTCCTCCTTTGAGCCCAAAAGGGGGGTAGCCCTATATTACCAAATTGTTACCAAATCTGCTCAATTTTTGACTTTCTATCTACGTAAAGCTTAGCCTGCCATCCTCAACCAAAAGCTTTTGATTATCATCTACTTAGATGTATGAACATAAAAAAAGAGGACCAGTAAACCGGTCCTCTTTCATAAATCCATAGCTTTCCCCCAAAAGCTGATTAAAATTGCAGCATTTTTAATTTTCACCTATTAAAATGCGTTACTTATTATGTTTCTTAATAGGTTATTTCCTATATTTAAGTATTAAAAGCTAATTAAAACTAAGTGAATTACCTAATTTATAATTGATAATCAATGTTTTATAAAAAATATCTATTTTTTACTTTTCTAAGCTTTATCTATTTTTTACCCATACTTCAAGCCCAAAATAGAGAACTTCCGGCGCAGGTTTTTACGCCAAAAACCCCATTTTTAACTAAAATCATTGGAACCAAGGACCTCAATACTAAGATTTTTATGTCTAAGTCCACAGAGCTTGTGACTACTGCAGGGTCAGTCTATGATGGGGCATTACAAGAGCTTATTAAAGCCCATGACACGGTCTATATCTTATTGGAAAGAACTGGGGTGGTTTATGCATTGGACCCTGTGGTAGATTCTAGTAAAAATTATAGTTTTCATAGAATAGACCAAACCATCAACATCAATTACAATATTGAATGCAATAATTTTTTATATAAAAATCGTTTGTACAGTTATGGGGGTTATGGTTTTTGGAAAATGAATGGGCTATTGAGGTCTTTTAATTTTTCAGACAAAGAATGGGATATCGTCCCTGTCAATGAAGAGATTATTTCTAATGGATACAATTGGGTTGATCTGAAAGTAGGGAAATTATATGTTCCATTTCAATCGTTTAGCAATGCAGGAATCAAAATCCCATTAAATAATATTGCACAAAGAAGGTATGACAGTTATTGCTTGGATTTGAATTTAATGGAATGGAAAAAATTGGGTACTTTAAGTAATAAAGCAAAAGCTTTAGTAAAAGACAATAGTATCATCAATACTTTTTTAACTACAAACAATGGCTTTTTGTATAACATTGATGATGATGTGTATTTTTTTGATTTTATTCATAATTCAATTTTTAAATCCAAGAATACAGAGTTCAATCAATACATTTTGAGAAGGTCTACCAATACAGATATCTACTTTTTCAATGACACATTGTATAATTATGCCAACAATAACAAGGGTTTTGATCAAAGGGCACTATTGATGTCAGATTTTACAAAATTAAATTTCCCCATTTGGGGATTGGACAACAATTATTACTATTTAGTAGCGCTGATTTTTATACTTGCAATAATCATTACGTTTTTTATTTGGTTGTACAAAAAAATGCTGAGAAAAAAGATACAACAATCCAATCTAAAAATTTTAAAAACAAAAACTGTTGGGCAAGCCTTTATTGGCAGTGAATTGTCCTTAATACAGCTATTATTAGAGGCGGCTTCAAAGGACATGCATGTTGAAATCAATCAAATCAATCATGTCTTGGGCATCAAAGATAAAAATATAGGATTGCAGAAAAAGGTAAGAAGCGATGTAATCAATACGATTAATGAAAAATATGCAATTATTGTGAATGCCGATATTCCATTGATTTCAAGTATTAGAAAAGAAGAGGACAAAAGGTTTTATGAGTATTTTATCAACGAAGAAGAAATAAAATCCATCAAAAAAATACTAGATAAAAAGTGATTTGTCATCCTTATGTCAAATTTTGACCTTTTGGGGTAGATTTCATTTGTAAACTAAAGCTTCTGAAAATTGGATCATCGAGCTTTGTGGCTAGATGGGAAAGCACATTTTAATTTTATTGTTTTTTGGTCCTCTTATCACTTTTGGACAAAGAGTAATGGTGGTAAAAGATACCCTTGCTTCCGATGGAGATAGCGTCGTGGTTACTGCCACAAGATCAGAGCGGAAATTAAGCAATATTACAGTGCCTGTTACTATCATCAATGCCAAGATGATTCAACAAAATGGAGCTTTGCGGCTTACTGATATTTTAAAAGAACAAACAGGCCTTACCATGACCAGTGGTTTTGGTGCTGGTGTTCAACTGCAGGGTTTAAATCCAGATTATACCATCATTCTAATCAATGGAGAACCATTGGTGGGTAGGACCGCAGGAGTACTAGATTTAAATAGAATTGCTTTAGGCAATATTAAAAAAATTGAAATTGTTAAGGGCCCTTCTTCTAGTTTATATGGAAGCGAGGCCATGGCCGGGGTCATTAATATCATTACTGATGCGAGTACTTCCATTCCATTACAAGCTTCATTAAGGTATGGTACTTACAATACTTTAGATGCAAGCATTAATAATACATTGGTGAGTAAAAGATTATTTTACCAAGGGTTTTACAATTATTACAATACAGATGGTTATAGCATTAGACCCAATAGCAACAATCGAGTAACTACGCCCATCACTCGACTAACAACGAGCCAACAATTTAAATACAACTTAACAGAAAATACCAATCTTGTTTTTAATACCAGATTGACCGATGAAAAAATTATCAGCAATATTGCGGTGTCCAATGGGGGTGTGACTATTTATTCCAATGGGAAAGAACACAATACGGATGTCAATTTAACAGGTTCATTGAATCATCGATTTTCTAATGATTTAAAAACCAGTTTCAGGTCTTATTTAACCAATTATGTTTCCAATCAAGATTTATTAACCTTGTCTGGTGCGCCTTACACCGATTTATTAAATCATTTGTTTCAACGTGTCGAAAATCAAACAGATTGGACAGTAAGTAAAAAAATCACAGGTATTTTTGGGGCAGGCGCGGTTTGGGAGGGTGTAAAAAGTAGCAGGTATGATAGCGAAAAAGTTAGAAAAAACAATACCATTCAATATGGGTTTACCCAATGGGAATGGACGCCTTTGGAAAAGTTCATAGTCATTGGTGGTGTACGTTTTGATCAAAATGCTTCCTATGCCTCTGCTTGGAGCCCTAAATTATCTATGTTGTATAAGTTAAATCCACAACATAAAATCAAATTAAGCATTGGGCAAGGCTTTAAGGCACCCGATTTTAGGCAATTGTATTTAGATTTCACCAATGCTGCTGCGGGCAATTACAGTGTATTTGGATCTGCAGAGGCGCAAAAAGTAATTGGACAATTAAATAGCTTAGGCCAGATTGGAACCTTATATAGTAATTATTATTTATTAAAATCATTGCAACCAGAGTCATCCACTGGTATTCATCTTTCATGGGACTGGGAACCCAATCCAAAAACTTTTATTAGTGTTCAAGCTTTTAGAAATGACATTAAAAATTTAATTCAAGTACAACAAGTAGGTGCCTACACAAGTGGAGCACAAATTTTTAGTTATTTAAATATTGGACGCGCTTATACACAAGGGCTAGAATTGGAAACGAAATATCAATGGAATTCCGATTGGTCTTTAAGCGGAGGCTATCAATTTATTTTAACAGGAGATAAGGATGAAATTACTCAAATCAAAGCAGGTACGGTTTATACCAGAGATGCCAACGGTGTTAGTAGTCGTTTAAGTTTGAGTGATTATGTGGGTTTGCCCAACATCAGTAAACACAAAGCACAGTTTAAAATTAATTATGTAACAAAGGATGGATACTTTGCGAATACTCGTTTTGTTTACAGAAGCAAATGGGCTGTCAACAATACAGATGGCAATCAAGTATATGATACTGGGGATAGTTTTGCTGCAGGTTATCTATCCTTGTATAGTTCCGTAGGTAAAAATTACAGTAATGGACTTTCTTTACAAGTTGGTTGCGACAATATGACCAACTATGTGGATGCCAATAATTTATCGAATTTACCTGGACGAACTTTTTACTTCTCCATCAAATATCAAATCATTAATAAAAAATAAACAAATCAATCATGAAAAAACTATTTACTCAAATCACCTTCGTTTCTTTATTAACAATGACTTTATTTGCTTGTACTAAAACAAGTGACACTACTGTAGTGAACAATACACCAGTCACTGCCACTGTTAAGGACCTTGTAGCAGATACTGTATTAGGGGTTGATCCAAAAACAGGGCCTTATAGCGCTGGCAAGTATACCTATTATAGTATTGAAAATAATGCGATAGTATCTAGTGCAGACAGTGCTACTACAAAATGGGATTTGGCTTTCCTATCTACAAAAATTTTAACCAATGGAGGAACAAGTGGATCTGGAAAGGGTGGGGCTTTTATTTACAAAGGATTATTTGATGATATCAAAACCATTGCTCCAGATTCTGTTTTCAAAACTGATGCTGCACCGGTTTATGCCATCACCACAGGAAGTGATAAAGGTTGGTATCATTATGATGGTCAAACAAATTTAATAACACCAATTGCAGGAAGAGTTTTGGTTATTAAAACAGCCTCAGGAAAATATGCTAAGCTTGAAATTTTGTCTTATTATAAAGGAGGGGTAACTCTAAGTCCAACAGCTTCGGACGCAGACAAATTAACCAAACAGCGTTATTATACTTTTAGATTTACTTACCAACCCAATGGAACAACCACTTTTTAATCAATCAAATAGTTGATGGAGTAATACTTTCCCCCAAAGCTCCTTTCTGACAGCCCCTTTTGGGGCTGTTGTTGTTTTAATTATTTTGCTTTAAAGCTCCATGTAAAATTAAATTCGGCCACAACATCGCCCGCTTCGTTTTTACCTATGGATCTACAAATGATAGTTTGACCTTGACCACTAGCTATGGCTTCATTGATGGCTGTTTGAATCGAGAGGCCATCTTCACAAGAAAACAATATAATACCTGTTGCTTTTTTTACAAAGGCCACTTCCATCTTCACTACCAACATACTTACTTTAGGTTGGCGTTGATAAACTTGTCCAAATGCCAACATCCCACTACACATTTCTGCAGCCATAGCTTCTACAGCAAAATAAACCGATTTAAAAGGATTCATCGTAAACCAGGAATAGCGTATGCCCACTATACATTTTTCTGCATCAAAATGTTGGATGCGTAAACCTGCAAAAAAAGCGGCTGGTAATTTTTGAAATAAAAAAAATCTAAAGGCAATGGGGTTCGTAATGATACGATTGAATTTATTAAAAGCAGGATTCATATTAAAAAGCTTATTGTATAAAATTAGTGAAAATAGGTGAAACATGATTTCAATCATCAAAAACATTGACTACGGTCATACAATAGCAATTGTTTCAGTGCAAATTTTGCAGTTGGAATTTTAACACTCACTATAAATGATTATTGTATGAAAATTTTAAAAATTGTATCGCTCTTTAGTTTCGTAGTACTATTTTTTATGTACTGTACTAAAACTGATCAAGTAGTTGTTTCAACAGCTTCAAAAAATACGACAGATTTATTGTCTATCAAAGCAACAACGGCGCCTTCCATTGATGGGGTGATTGATGAACAATGGGCCAAAGCAACCAAATTAGACATTACGCCAACTGTACCAGATCCAGGGAATGGATTGTTTGCAGGTTATATTGGTGACAAATACCTTGCTTCATTAAGGTCTATGTATGACGATCAATACATCTATTTTTTAGCAGAATATGCGGATAAAGACCAAAATCAAAAGGTGGCTCCATGGTATTTTAATACGGCTACACAATTGTGGGCAAAGGAAAGTAGTGGCAATGTGTATGATGTAAATGGTGTTTTAATAAGACAAGGTTTTGGAGAAGATAAGATGGCAATGTTATGGAACATTGATAATTCTACTCCAAAATTTATTTCTCAAACCTGTTATGGAAGTTGTCATGTGTTTACGCCTTATTATGATTATTCTACAGTAGGAACCTTGGTAGCTAAAGTGGGCAAAACAACCTTAGATAGTTTGGTCACAAACCCTAGTTTTAAATCCAATTCAGGAAGTGGTAATCATTACACCAATGGTCCTAATGAAAAAATTGATATGTGGTGGATGCAACCAAGCAAAGGCTTAAGCTATGGTAAGATGGACGATAATTATCAAGATTATGCAGGAGGCCAAGCCATTACTAATTTAACCGGAGGCAATGCCAATGGACGTCACGTAGATGATGTTGTGGTAGGAAGTACAGCTACTGTATGGCCTTTTAGACCAGTCTATACAGCAGATGCTACGCAGGGTTCATTTGCAAATACACAAAATTTAAAAATTGGTGGAACCGGTGCAACTGTAGCAGTGCCTTTATATGTGGTACCAGGTTCAACAAGTAATTATATCAATATAGCAGATACGACTACAGGTGGTGTAGCTAAAAAAGTGACAGCAGTTAGTGCAACTGGAGTATTAACTTATAGTGGTGGAACCCTTGATCCCAATGTAGGGACTGATTATCAAAGATTAGGTGCTGATGCTTATAGTGAAATTGGTGCAAAATGTATTCCTTCTGTCATTGTTTCTCCATTAAAAAATGGACGTGCCGATATTGACTGTGTTGCAGTATATACTGGAACAGGCTATATTGTTGAGTACAGAAGAAAATTAAAAACAAGTGATGTATTGAAACAAGACATTGATTTTACAAGTTTACAAGATCAAGCCTTTGGTTTTGCGATTTGGAATAGAAACAACAATCAACATGCCATTCAGCCCAATCTGGTACTTAAGTTTCAAAAATAAAATGGATGTAAACGATTAAATGAAAATGTATGTTAACGAAAAAAATAGCCCTATTATCAGGTTTGATAACCATAGCGATGCTTGCTATTACAGGCTGTTATAAAACATCGACCATTGTTGTAAATCCAGGATCTAGTATTACTCAAACCATGAGTTTTAAAACAGATATTGTTCCATTATTTACTACAAGTTGTGCAAAAGCGGGATGCCATGTGGCTGGAGCAAAAAATCCAGACTTGACAGAAGCCAATGCATATAAGGCTTTAGCAGATGGAACTTACATTAAAGCCAATGATCCCGACAATAGTATATTGATGTTGTGGTTGACTGGTAAAAAAAGTCCAGTGATGCCAATGGGGGCAGGACCTGATGAAAAAATCAATGCAAAAATTTATGCATGGATCAAACAAGGAGCAAAAAACAATTAAATTAATTTCAAATGAAAAAAGCAATAAATTATACATCAATGATTCGCTTGATTCGATTACCCCTATTGATACTGGTGCTCGTTTTAGCAGTGAATGAATTGATGGCACAAGATTCCACACAGGCAACTGCTCCTGTAGTTAAAAAGAAATCCTATGTAAAAAATACATTTGATGGAAATTTTATCATCGACAATCAAACAGTGATGGTTCCCATCAAAGGTACTTTTGAATTTGATATTCAACACCGTTTTGGTACAGTAGAACATGGCTGGAAAGATCTTGCTGGTTTGTTTGCTAGCGCCAACATGCTATTAGGTTTTAGTTATGTGCCTATCAAAGATTTACAAGTGGGATTTGGCGCTACCAATGATAGGATGCAGGTAGACGGCAATTTAAAATATGCTTTGTTCAAGCAAACCAAAAACAATAAAATGCCGGTAAGCGTTACCCTATTTGCCAATACGGTAATGGATACTAGAGCAAAAAGCAGCTCTTTGCCTATCATCAATCTGCAAGACCGTTTGAGTTTCTTCTCTCAATTAATCATTGCAAGAAAAATTAATGAAAGCATTTCTTTACAAGTGGGACCTAGCCTTTCTTATTTTAACAATGTAGAAGCCTATTACGACGTCAACAAGGTCATTCAACCTAAAACAAACAATGCACATTTGGCCATTAGTGCTGCTGGTAAATTTAAATTAACAGAAGGGTTGTCCTTGATTGCGAATTATGATCAACCTATTACCCAACATCCAATGAATAATCCCAATCCAAATATAAGTTTGGGATTAGATATGAAAACAAGTGGGCACGATTTTCAAATCTTCGTGGGTAATTATGGATATATTTTACCACAGAACAACAATGTGTACAATCACAATGATTTTTCAAAAAGCCAATTCCTGATCGGATTTAATATCTCAAGACTTTGGAATTTTTGATAGACTGTTAAGAAAAAGCGGGTTTTATTACTGTAAGAGCGTACGAGAGCGCAGGGCTTAATTTTTAAGTCAGGCGCTTTTGTTTTAGGCCTAATGGGTCAGTTTCTTTTTATGACCAAAGTCATATTTTCTGCTGATAGGCATCATTCACTCCTTACTATTAATGAAGAAACTTTGTATCCTATTCAAAACCAATAAATAGAAAAAAATGAAAAAATTTCCAATCTTAAGTCTAATCATTGTTTTTATTACAACAGCAAGTTTCACTTTATTTCAAACAAAACCATGGAATGTTCCAGCAGATAAAGCAAAAGTTACCAATCCAGTAAAGGCAGATGCAACATCTAATGCTGCAGGTAAAGTATTGTGGGGACAACATTGTGCTTCTTGCCATGGAAAAGCAGGGTTAGGGGATGGCAGTAAGGCTGCACAACTAGAAACTACACCTCCAGATTTTAGCAAAGCGGCTGTTCAGGGACAGTCAGACGGGGCTATATTCTTTAAGACCTCTGAAGGTCGTGGAGATATGCCCAGTTTTAAAAAGAAAATTCCAGATCAAGAAGACATTTGGAATTTAGTGAATTACATGCGCAGCTTTAAAAAATAGTTTACCCTCTTAACTCAATTTATGTCAGACTTACAAGCATTGCCTAAACAGATATCCACTAGAAGAAAGTTAATAGCGGGTATCGGAGTATTAAGTTTATTTCCCATTTTAAAATTTGGCTGGTTCAACAAAAAAAAGGAAGTCATTAGTTGTACCCCTGAAACAAATGTGAAGACAATTAAATTTTTGACACAGGATGGGGTACTTGTAGAAGTGGATGCGTCAAAAATCAATACGGGAAAAGAAAAGATATCTAATAAACAATTACAATCTTGGGTAAAAACAGCCTTGTAATTTAAATATAGTTGAATGAAAATTAATCAAAATTCAAGAAGAGACTTTATAGCTACCACCTTAGTAGCAGGTGCCACACTGGCTGGTTGTGCCACTAAAAATCCATTTACTGCCGAAGCAATACCCGATGTTAAACCCTCTGGTGAAATGGTAAAATTGTTATCGGTAGATGGAGAAATTATAGAAGTAGATAAAGCATTTTTAAAACCAGTTCCTGAATTGCCAGCGGTAATGAATACCGCTGCTAGGGAAGGCATTGCTGGAAAGAAATTTGTGATGGTAATTGATTTATCAAGATGTAAAAGTGTAAAAAAATGTCAGACTGCTTGTAATCACATGCACCACATACATCCAGGTCAAAACTGGATCAAAGTGTATCCGATGCAAGAGGCAGAACATACGGCGCCTTATTGGCAGCCCACTACCTGTATGCATTGCGATGAGCCACCTTGTGTAAAAGTTTGTCCAGTAGATGCCACTTTTAAAAGAAAAGATGGCATTGTATTAATAGATAGCGATAGGTGCATTGGTTGTCGTTTTTGTATGGCCGCCTGTCCTTATTCCACAAGGGTATTTAACTGGGAGGAACCTAAAATAGAAAAAGAAATTGCAGATAAACCTTATTCATGTGAAACAAGTGTTCCGCAAAAGGTGGGTACGGTGGGTAAATGTGATTTCTGTCCTGATATGGTGCGTCAAGGTAACTTGCCACACTGTGTTTCTGCATGTCCGAATGGGGTATTTATGTTTGGTGATTTATTAGAAGATACTGTTACCAATGGTTCAGAGACCTTTAGATTTAGTGAATTGATTAAAGATAAAGCTGGCTATAGATTGATGGAAGATTTAGGTACTAAACCAAGTGTTTATTATTTGCCACCTGTAAATAGAAACTTCCCATTCGAAAACAATGTTGAAGAGAAAAAAGCATAGGCATTAACTCATAAAATAGTTCAAAGTGGATAAATTAAAAGAAGATAAAATTATAGCAGATCTATTACCACAGGAGTTTGGCAAACAAGGTAAAATTTGGGTAGTTTGTTTGTTATTTTTTGCTGCCCTTGGCGTATTTGCTTACGGAAGACAATTGTATTATGGATTAGAAGTGACTGCCATGAGAGATTATGCATCATGGGGTATTTATATATCCAACTTCGTTTTCTTTGTAGCAATTAGCTTGGTCGGATCTTTAATTACTGCAGTGTTAAGGTTAACCGATGTAAAATGGAGTACTCCATTGACAAGAATTGCCGAAATTATTGCTGTATCGGCTATTACATTTGCTTCTTTGATCATTATCGTAGATATGGGTCGCCCAGAAAGATTTTATAATCTATTCTTACATGGCCGTTTGCAATCACCCATCATTTGGGATGTCATCGTGATTACTACTTATTTTTTCATCAGTTTATTATTATTGTACTTCCCTTTGTTGCCCGATTTAAAAATCATGATTGGCTTTAAAGAGCGTAATGGAAAATGGCTGCAAAAATTATATGTTTTTTTAGGCTCCTTTTGGAAAAATAAAGCGGAACAATTTAAAATTACCGATAAGGCTATTAATATTTTGGCCATTGCCATTATACCAGTTGCTTTTTCAATACATACGGTCACCTCTTGGTTATTTGCCACTACTTATCGTCCAGGCTGGGACAGTACCAACTTTGGAGCGTATTTTATTTCAGGCGCCTTTTTAGTAGGCGCTGGAGGGGTGGTCATTGCTATGTATATTTTTAGAACACACTATAAATTAGAAAAATACATTACTGATGATCATTTTGATAGAATGGGAAAGGTTTTAGTACTCTTAGCTTTATTGTATTTGTATTTTAATTTCAATGAGTTTTTAGTGCCTGCCTTTAAAATGAAAAAATCTGAAGAAGATCATTTATTAGGTTTATTTACTGGGGAATTTGCACCTATATTTTGGTTTGCCATCTTCACTTCAATGTTCATTCCCATATTTGTATTATTGTTTAAAAAAGGCCGAAAACCAATACCAGCATTTATTGCAGGAATATTAGTTGTCGTTGGCTCATGGTTCAAAAGATTTTTAATTGTTACACCAACTTTGTTACATCCATTTTTACCTATGCACGATGTGCCAGCCAATTATCATCATTATATTCCTAGTTGGGAAGAATGGGCCATTGCAGGAGGCTCTTTAGCAGGTGCCTTACTAGTGATTACTTTTTTTGCAAGGATATTTCCGATTATACCTATTCATGAAACCCTACTCGAAACCGAAAGCCATGAGAATGAAAAACGTTTTTAAAATAATAGCATTCGTCGTTTATTTAATACCCACTTTTTTATTGGCTGCAACGGTCGAAAAAAACACATTAGTACTTGGTGTTAAATATTATAACGATAATAATACAGCACAACATTTAGTCATTTCTGCTAAATCTAAAATAGATGGCAAGTTTCAAAAAATAGGAAATATTGCAGTGAAAGTTTTTATTACCAACGATTCAAATAAAAATAATTTCATAGGGACTGGCATTACCACCGAGAGAGGTGAGTTTATTTTATTTATTCCTCCTTCCGCTAAAACAGAATGGGTAAAATCGGCTACACAAAATTTTATAGCTATAAGTGCTGACAATAAATTATATGATGAAGCTAGAACAGAAACTACTATTACTAAAGCAAAAATTAAGATTGATACAGCGGATGGAAAAATAGTGAATGCAAAATTATTGGTCTTGACAGATTCTGTTTGGAAACCCATGACGGGTGTGGAGATGGTACTTGCTGTAAAAAGATTAGACGGAAATTTAAATATTAGCGAAACGGCTACTTATACAACAGATGCTGCCGGTGCGGTAACTGGAGAATTTAAAAGAGATAGTTTACCCGGAGATAGTAAAGGAAATTTAGTCTTATTGGCCAATGTGATAGACAATGATATTTATGGAAACCTAAGTGCAGAAATCAATGTACCATGGGGCAAGCCTTTAATCTATACAACTAATTACAATCACCGTAGTTTGTTTGCACGCAGAGGGCATTCCCCTTTTTGGTTAGAATTTCTAGC
>Ga0209829_10000837_pt1 | contig 26675 bp, 17 predicted proteins | sample C_140205_EF_Meta_FD_187311 | JGI IMG/M metagenome (GOLD analysis project Ga0209829, IMG submission 187311) | Freshwater microbial communities from Lake Croche, Canada to study carbon cycling - C_140205_EF_MetaG (SPAdes) (version 2) | ecosystem: Environmental > Aquatic > Freshwater > Lake... | reverse complement strand
CATCCTCGGTTTCATTGTGTCTGGTGCCGGGCTTTTCCTTGACCAGGATGACCACCACGGAAGGAGAAACTTTTTCGGCAACTTCGACAAAGGCCTGGTTCAACTGGCGGGCCAGATCTAGATTCGGGCTGGCAAGAGCTTCCCGGCTCAGTCCCAGCATCAGCGCGGTGGTGAGCAAGAGCCGCTTTTGTTTGTTAAATCGTATCATGGCGGAATGGTCGGGCGGCATTGGCATCCGGTTGAGACTACGGCCGGTCGGGTTCAAATGCCAGCAAAAGACGGAGGCTGCAAGCGGTAGTCCGCTTTCCCTGGGGAAATCGCGCGCCCCGGCGCGATGAAGCGCCAGTCTAAGACTTTTCCCTTTCCAACCCAAACGAACACTCTGAGCGGAACCGGGGTGGGCCGATATGTCCATTCAGCGGGTGGACGAGAGAACCGCAGTTTCTCTGAATTTTAGGATAATTTAGTTTGATTCTGAACCATCACCCGGCCGCTTTGCGCGATTGCAGACTCGCACCCGGCTGCGAGTGCGGCGATTGCGATGAGAAGCAGGGACGGGCTCCCGGGGCTGTAGCAAAAACAATGACATGCAAAAGCCAAGCCCGGGGATGACAACGCATTCTAGATCCCTCACACTAACCTGAGTCATGCGGCCTCGACACAATCCGGGCGGTGACACATTGAAGCAAACCCATGACACCAGAACTCGTTTTTCTCGGATGGTCCCAGCCTTGGACAGAGGTGTTTTCCGAATGGCTTACCCGGGAACCGGCCATCCTTAAACACCGCCTCGTGGTCGTGCCCACCCGGGAGGCGGGGCGCAGTTTGCGGGAGCGGCTCATTGCCCGCACGGCCAAGGACGGCACGGGTGCCATGCTCGGGCCGCGCATCGCCACGCCTGATGATTTCTTCCGGCCGGAATCGCAGATGCCCGACGCGGTGCGCTGGGCAGGATGGCTGGATGTGCTTCGAAATACCGACGACGACCAAGTCCGCAATCTTTTCCCTTCCGGGTTGGGGGAAAAGGACGATGCTTGGCGGCTGTCCGTGCTGCAGCAAATCGAGCAGTCCCGCGAGTTGTTGGTGTCGGGCAGCGCGGATTTCATCCGGGTATCTTCCGAGCTCAGTGAGGAGGCGGATCGATGGAAAGAATTGGCCAGGCTGGAATCCCGCGTGGTGGAGCTCTGGAAAACTTGGGGGTTCGACGACCCTGTCAACGCCAAGGGCCAGCGGGCTATGAACCCGGTCTGTCCGGCCGGGGTCGAGGAAATCATTCTCGCAGGAGTCACCGACCCCACCCCACTGGCCGTGACGGCTTGGAACCATCTGACTTTGCAAGGCGTGCGGTTCAAGGTGTTGGTGGGTGCTCCGGTTGAATACCGTGCGGCTTTCGATATCTGGGGACGGCCGGATCCGGGTTTCTGGTGCGACCGCCGGCAACACGCAACGCCGGTGCCGCAAGTCGCAAGTGTCGCGGCCGATCCCGTGGCTATGGCCAAGGCCGTTGTGGCTGCCTGCGAAGGCAAAAACAACCTCGAATTAGCGGTGGGGGTCTGTGATAATACTTTTTCCCCGGCCATTTCGCGGCGTTTTCAGGAGGCGGGCTGGGCGACATTCGAGCCGGAGTCGTTGCTCCTGGCAAAAGACGGATGGCCCGAATTACTGGGCGCATTGGCCGCCGCTCTCGAGATGCCGGAGGAGCACGCCGCCATTGCTCGGCTGGCGAGGCATCCCTGGGTATGGATGGATTGGGTGAAGGGGGGCAGTCCTCGAGCGGTTCTGGCCAGGCTTGGCAAATGGGAGATCGAGCATGCGGCCACCAGCGCCGCCGACACCATTAAGCGGCTGCTGGAAGAAGGCACCGGGAATGGGGAAATCGAATCCGAAGCAAAGGTGGCGTGGCGGGAAACCAGTCGGGCCGCAGGCAACTTGCTCAATCAAATTTATCAATTCGTCACCAACGCACCAGTGGACGGCGGGCCGCTGGAAAACCAGTTGCGTGTCTGGCTGGAGACCCACCAGCCCGAGGCTGCTCAGCCCGCCTTGGCCGAAATGGAGGTCTGGCCGGACTTGGCCAAGGCCGGGTTCAGCCTGTCTATCCGCTTGAAATGGCTGGCCACCACGCTCGGTTCAGTGCCCCGAATCAGCGAGGTCTCCGAGGGGGTTTTGGCATTGCAGGGTTGGATTGAGCTTGCCTTTGACCCGGCCCCGCACCTCGTTTTGGCTGCCTTGCACGAGGGGCATGTGCCCGAAGTCCCGCCCGCCCATCCGCTCATTACCGAGGCGGTGCGGGAAAAGCTTGGCCTGCGCAACCGTGCCTCCCGGCTGGCGCGGGAGGTTTTCCTCTACACCGCGATGCTCGAGGGCCGGCGCACCTCGGGCAGTGTCACAGTGATCACCGCTCAGGTCGACGGCAAAGGCGAACCGGCAAAGCCCTCCCGGGTTTTGCTGCACGCATCGCGCCGGCAGTTGCCCGGACGCGTGCTCGGATGGGTGAAGGAATACGCCGACATCCCGCTGCAGCCCACGCCAGCCTGGTCCCGGTGCGGGTGGCAATTGCGGCGGCCTCAGGGCATGCCGTCCAACCGGGAATGGAAACAGATCAGTCCATCTCTGCTCAAAGCCTATCTTGCCTGTCCGACGCGCTTTTATTTTTCGCGTGTTTTGGGATGGGAATCCTTCGAGGCTTTCAACGGCGAACTGGCCCCGGCGCGCTTTGGCGATTTGATCCATGCCGTGCTGCGTGAATGGGGACAGGACCCGGTGGCGCGCGAATGGGCCGAAGCGCGCCAGCTGGAAAGTTGCTGGCGGCAAATCCTCTCCCGCCAAGTCACCCGACAGTTCGGCGTCCGGCTCCCCGCCCTGATCCGCCTTCAGATCCTGTCGGCCCAGGAGCGTCTGGCGGCACTGGCAGAAAAACAGGCTGCCCATCGGCTGGAGGGCTGGCAGGTGATTGAAGTGGAGTTCTCTCTTTCCGGGGTGCTGACGCTGGGCGGGCTGCCCGTGGAAATGAAAATCGACCGCATTGACCGCCACCATGACGGCCGGATGCAGGTGATTGATTATAAGACAGGTAAAACCGTTCTGACACCGGAGAAGGCGCATTTGCGGCCTTGGTCAAAGGAGAAGTGTCCTCCGGCTCTGGCCGCTCTGGTGCCCCCCATAGGCCGGCAAAAAACAGCGGCTTGGACCGATCTCCAGCTTCCCCTTTACGCCGCAGCCGTGCAAAAGCAATGGCTTCTGAACAGCTTGCCGGAGGCCTGCTACGTGCAACTCCCGGAAGCCACCGGTAAAACCGGGTTCACCCCCTTCAAGCACTTGGATTTAAGGATCGGGAGTGCTCTGGACTGGGCCGAAGCGGCCGCCCGGCGCATTCGAGACGGGGTGTTCTGGCCCCCCGCGCCGCAAGTGTCCTACGATGATCTGGCCCGGGTCGCTCCCGAGGGATTGGAGAAAGCGCTCGGTGCGGAATGGAAGGATTTTCTGGGAAAGAACCCGGTTTTGAAAGGAGTGGAATAGAAATGAGCACGGCACTGCAACACACCCTCATTCGAGCCTCGGCCGGCACGGGTAAAACGTATCAACTGGCCAACCGTTATCTTGCCCTATTGCTCTTGCAACTCATGGCTCAAGGGCGGGCCGCGCCGTCAAAAATCGTTGCTCTGACCTTCACCCGGAAAGGTGCGGGCGAATTCACCCAGCGCATTCTTCAGCGCCTGGCCGCCGCCGCCGCGGATGCCGGGCAGCGCGCCAAATTGCAGGCCGACCTGATGCAACTGGTCAAGGGGGATCCTGCAAAAGGCCTTGCGGGTCTGGCACCGGGAGTGGAGGTGGAAGCCGGTCAACAGGCGCTGGAGTCAGCGCTGGAGGCAATGATCAACGAGTTTGACCGTTTGATGCTCGGAACGATTGACAGTTTCATGTCGCGCTCCGTGCAAACCTTGGCTTTTGAACTGGGTTTGGGCGGGTTTGCAATCCTGGACGAGCCGGCTTTGGAGCGGCAACGCGAGGAAATCCTTGGAGCGGTTTTTAACGAGGTTCAAGGCCCCGATCTGGCTGCTTTCGGCCAGGCCTTGAAGCTGGCCACCTTGAAATCGTCCAGCAGCCTGCGTGGGGAATTGGCGGTGTTTGTGCAGTCCTATCAAAAACTTCTCCGCGCCCTGCCGCAGGCCGAAGCCTGGGGCGGCAAGGGGTTTTGGAACGGCACCGCGCCGCGCCCCCACCCCGATTGGAGGCAGGCCGCCTCGGCATTGGCAGAGCAAATCGCCGCTCACAACTTCGGGCATGCCGGCCTGGGTAAGGCTTTGGCGGGGGCCTTGGAATGGGTGGCTCAACGCATTCCCGGCACCACTCCCGGCACTATGCCCGCCTGGCTCAAAGCCGATGGAAAGCTGGTCTTGCTCTGGAATAACTGGCCTAAGGCTGAATGGACTTTTGATTTCCAATCGAGGCCCCGAACGGTGCCGGCCGCCATTTTGACGCCCTTGCGGGGCATTCTCGCCGGCTGGATCGCGGCGGAGTGCGAGGCGTTGTCGCAGAAGACCGCCGCCATCGGCGGGGTCGTTTCAAAATACGAGAAGCTTTACGATCAGATGGCCCGGCGCAAAGGCCGGCTCACCTTCGACGACCTTCCGCTCTTGTTGGATGAAAATCTGGCCGGATCCGAGGCTCGATCGGCCCTTCTCCTGCTGGGGCTGCGCTGGTATCAGAAGTTTGATCACTGGCTGCTCGATGAGTTTCAGGACACCAGTCGGGTGCAATGGGGCGTTTTGAAACCCTGGCTTGATGAGGCGCTTCAGGACGGCGATGGCGCGAAATCCGTGTTCATTGTCGGCGATGCCAAACAATCCATTTATGGCTGGCGCGGGGGGGAACCGCGTTTGTCCGGGGAATTGCTTCAGAACTATCCCGGCCTGTTCCAAGAACAGATTATGGCCGAGTCATGGCGCTCCCGCCCTGCGGTCCTGGAGCTGGTCAATCGCGTTTGCACTCCTGCCAGCAACCCGGCTTTGCGCGATGCCGCCCTCTTTCCGCCCGCCGCGCTGCAGCGCTGGGATTACGACCCGCATGTGGCCGCACCGGATCGCGCCAAACACTCCGGCTACGCCGCCGTGCTGCTCACAGCGACGGAAGAGGAGGAGGATGAGAGCGCGGAGTGCGAGGTGGTTGAAGATTCAAACGGGGACGAGGCGGCCGATAAACTGGCCCCTCAAGGGCGGGTTATCAAGTCCGTGCTCGAATCTGTGAGGCCACTGGAGCGGGGGTTGACCTGCGGCATTTTGGTGCGCAAGAACCAGAACGCCCAAGCCCTCGCCGGTTGGCTCCGCAACAACGGTGTCCCCCAAGTCATGGTGGAAGGGGTTGCCACACTTGCCGAACAGTCCCCCGTCGTTGCCGCCTTCGTGGATGCGCTGCGATGGCTCGCCGCCCCGGCGAACACTCTGGCCGGGGGCCTGACCCGCATCACCCCGCTCTGGGATGTTCTCATTCAACCCCTTTCAGACGGCGGGGGCGCCGATGTCAGGCCCGGCAGCGTTTGGCGGCACTGGAACGAGGACATCGCCCGGTCTGGCGCCGCAGAGGTGACGAGCCAATGGTGCGCCGCCTTGGCACCCGGGCAAAACGATTCCTATTTGGAATATTGTCTGCACCACGTCAGCCAACTGGCCCGGCAATCCGGGACGGGGCTTACGCTGGCGGAGTGGCTTGCGGCGTTGCAAAAGCTCACCGTCCGCGAAACCGCCGCCACCGGCGCTATCCATGTCATGACAATTCATAAGTCCAAAGGGTTGGGCTTTGATGTGGTCTTTCTGCCGGATTTGGATTCAGCAATCGGGGGGGAGGGCGAAGTGCTGATCCGGCGCGACGAACGAGGTATTGCGGTGGGCTGTCTGGCTCAACCCCCTAAATGGCTGCAGGCTTGGGAACCCGCCTTGGGTCGGGTGGCGGCCTCGCAACAGGCTGACCAGGCCTTGGAAGCCCTTTGTTTGCTCTACGTTGCGTTAACCCGGTCCAAGGAGGCGACGTTTGTGGTTCTAAACGGGCAAGCACCACGCAGGGCGGCGCCGGCCCGCGACTTGATTTTAGGCGCGTGCATAAAAAAAACGGATGCTGCCGCCCCGGCTGATTCATCTTATTCCTGGGGCAACTCAACTTTGCAATGGGAGGCAGGATCACCTTCTTTTGCGGCAAGCCTCCCAATCATCGTTCCATCGTCCAGCCCCGCTCCGGCAAAGGAGCAGCTCTCCGTTGCCCAGCCGAGGCGGAAACGGCGCAAGCCCTCCGATGCCGGCCATGAATTGTTTTGCAACCCATCAAATCCCATAGGGTCCGGCGGAGGCCGCAAATTTGGCACGGCCGTCCACCAGGCCTTTGAACAGATTTGCTGGTGGACACCCGGCCAAATCCTGCGCGGGGATCCCGAGGTTCTCTCGCTGGTGGATCAATGTCTGCAGACGCCGGAAATCCGAGTTCTGTTCACTGCGGAAAGCGGGTTTGACGAAGCGCTTCGGGAAGTGCCCATTGAATTCTTGGAAAAAGACATTTGGTGGAGCGGGGTGATTGACCGGCTTGTGCTCCGTTGCGATGCCTCAGGCAATCTCCTCAAAGCGGTGTTGGTTGATTATAAGACCGACCGGGTGGAGAGCACAGCTATTTTGCGGGAAAGGTATGAGGGGCAGTTGAGTGTCTATCGCCGGGCTGTTGCCACCGCATTAAATCTCCCCCACGAGCAGGTGGAAGTGCTCCTGCTCAGTACCCACCTTGGAAGGGTGGAATCCTTGAGATTTCCGGCCCCAATCATCAGCGACGTCCGTTAATTTCCACATTAAAGCGGGGTTTTCCTTGGTTTCATCACATCTTTATGGTGTTACGATATTGCGGCTGCCTAAAGAAAAAAGATTGCCGGTTTCACCTGGGACTGGGCGCCGCTGAAGACGTCTCCGCTCACGGCGGTCAGCTGCCAGTGGTCGCTTTGAGAAGACCAATCGCATCGATCCGCGGAAACGGCTGACCTCGGGTTTTTCCTCGATCTTTTTGATGTCGCAGATCATGCCGGGTTGTCAGCGGATTTCATCCGCCTCATATGTTTGGCATATTCAATTCGCCCTCAGCACATTGGGAACAGGAACCGCGAAGTAAATCGGCTTTGCCTGCTGCCGGTCTGCCCGGTGGTGAGAAGTCCCTGGTGTTCATTACGAATTTCCCGGACGGCAGGAGTTCGCTCCAGCAGGATGGATGCGTTGATTATGTTGATTCAGTTTTTGAGGTCCAACTCCGGTGGTGCCGCCCCTGATTTTGCTCGGATTGAATTGGGCTTTGGCAGGCGGCTCTGGTTCGTCTAGGCTGTTGCGGACATGAAAACCGGCCGCAACGCGCCCTCGCAATCAGGAAAAGTCAGCCCCGGGTTTGACTACCCGGTTGTCTTGCTCGCCGCACTGCTTTTTCTCGGCTGCTCCTCCCATCGAATCCAACAGAAAGCGAATGGACCCAACCCTGCGTCCGCAGGAGCCGGCCCGGGGGGAATCTCTGTGGAAAGGCTGCTCCAGGCTGCGGTTGAGCAGCCATACACTCGTCCGCCGGGGGCGGGTTGGCAGGCGCTTTTCGACGGTAAAACCCTGCAGGGCTGGAAACCCACCTCCTTTCCCGGCGGTGGAAAAACCGGCTGCGAACAGGGCCTCATTTTGATGGAAAGCGGCAGCCCATTCACCGGGATCACCCGGGTTGAGCGCATCCCGACGATGGATTATGAAGTGACTCTGGAAGCCTTGCGCTTGAGCGGTTCGGATTTCTTTTGCGGTCTCACCGTGCCCGTGCTGAACTCCAGCTGCAGCTTGATCGTCGGTGGTTGGGGCGGATCGCTCGTTGGTATTTCAAGTCTCGACGGCCGTGATGCTTCAGAGAACGAGACGACCCGGACCATGGATTTTGAGAACGGCCGGTGGTATCGCATCCGGGTCCGCGTGACCTCCGCCCGGTTGGAAGCGTGGATTGATGAGCAGCAGGTGGCCAATGTGGTGACGACGAACAAGCGTATCGCAGTGCGCCCCGGGGACATCGAGCTCTCGCAACCTTTTGGCATCTGCTGCTGGCAGACTTTTGCCGCCTGTCGCAATTTGCAAATCCGCCTTGTGAACATTCCGTCGGCTCCCGTGCCGAAATAGCCCTGAACCGCTGCCAACCATCCTGAGTATGAACCAGACAAAAAACCGCCGGATTAGTGACTCCCCTTTCAATGTCAGCGCCTGCCTGCGGCGTTGGCTACGGATCGGTTGCGCCCTGTGCGCCCTGTGCGCCTTTTCCCTTAGGGCTGCAGAGAATCAGAGCCGTTTTCTCTACGTTGCCGAGCCGGGTATTCAAAACCGGGTGGAATACGGCGGGCACGGGGTCATTGTTTTCGACATGGACCACGGCTTCAAGTTCGTCCGCCGAATCCCCATGTCAGGTCTGGATGAAAAGGGCCAGCCCCGCAACGTCAAGGGCATCTGCGCCCATGCGGCCACCGGCCGTCTCTATGTTGCCAACACCCATACCCTGCAGTGTGTGGATCTGGTGACCGAAAAGATTCTTTGGGAAAAGGCGCCAGATGGTGGTTGCGACCGGGCCAGTCTCACCCCTGATGGCAAGGAGCTTTACCTGCCTTCCTACGAGAAAAACCATTGGAATGTGATCAATGCGCTGACGGGGGATTTGATTAAACGCATCGACACCCCTAAAACAGCCGCGCACAACACCGTGATGTCACCCCGGGGTGACATGGTTTTCCTATGCGGACTGGGCTCGCCGATCATGAATGTAGTGGACACCCGCACACGGAACATTGTGAAAAGAATCGGCCCCTTCGGCGCGGAAATCCGCCCCTACACAGTCAATCATGACGCGTCGCTGGCTTATGTGAATGTGAACCATCTTCTGGGCTTTGAAGTCGCCGACATCAAGGCTGGCAAGCTGATTCATCGCGTGGAGGTGGCCGGCTATCCCTCCGGTCCGGTCAAACGCCACGGGTGCCCCAGTCACGGAATCGGCCTCACGCCCGATGAAAAGGAGATCTGGCTCTGCGACGGGCACAATCAAATGCTCCACATTTTTGATGCCACCGTCACGCCACCCAGGCAGAAGGATTCCATCCACCTGCGCGATGACCCGGGTTGGATCACCTTCAGCATTGACGGTAAATACGCCTGGCCTTCGAGCGGGGAAGTTATTGATGTGGGCACGCACCGGGTGATCGCCACCCTCCAAGACGAACAGGGACGGAAAGTGGAAAGTGAAAAGTTGCTGGAAATCGATTTCGAGGGAGGCCGGCCGGTGCGCGCCGGGGACCAGTTCGGACGCGGACTGCGCCGCTGAATGCCACACCGGAACTAGGTGTTCCGGTTGGATTAAAGATTGGGGGGGGCGGATTTTGTGATTGACTGGTATTCCGGCGCGCCGCCCTGATTGAACTCTTCGCTCTCCGGATGACAAGGGTAGAGGCGGGGCCGGGTCAGGGACCCGGCGCTGCCAATCATTTTGTGCGGCTTTTGTGTTTCAACTCCCGGATTTTGATTGTCCACTGTTGCCAAAACCGCGGTGGCCGTGAGGCGCGATCCGCGTGGGGTTTTCAATAGTCACGGGTGGTCCGGTCTCAGAACGACGGTGAGAATTGCAATCGCTGCCCCGGTGAGGCCAAGAGGTTCTCGCCCCGGGCCCAGACGGCATCATTCAAGAGGAATTTGAACTCAAAGGGTTTGCTGGCATTTCCAACCCATTTCCATGTTGTTCCGTTCTGGCAAGTCAGGGGGACTCCTTTATTCCAGCTCAGGCCGTCGCCTTCGCCGCGCAAGTAAAGGCGGTTGCCGAAGCCGACATCGATATTGGCCTCAAGGGTAACCGCAGGCCAGTCGTTCTGGCTGGGTGCCGGGGCAGCCGGCGCGGGTGGGGTTAGTTGCTTCTTAGTTGGCTTAGAGACGGGTGGCTTTATGACTGGTTGGGTGGTTTTTTCGGCGCTGGCTTTAGCCGCGATGGGGATGGCTGCAGGTGGCTTGACGGCTGCGGAGGTTGTTTTTTTTGGCGATGATTTGGCGGGTTTCATTGGGTCAGTTCGGTTTTATATTTGTTCACGCTGGTCAATTCGTAACAACAGGGAAGGATTATCAGGCTAGTCCTTCGCACAAACACTCCTTAAGCAAAAGGCATTCCGTTCATGGATCGGGTTCCTCCTTTACCTCCACAAACTCTATCGGGCCCGCCGGAAAAGCGCCATCCTAATTTTCGTCCGGGGTGCGTCAATTGCGCGATCGTCAAAGGGTTTTTTCCCATCGGGGCCAGACGGCGGTAACCCGGGTCATTGCGCTTTGAATAGTTGCCAGTCGGCTGTCATCAAAGGGTGTGTGAAACAACGAAACATAATGGGATGTTTTGCCGCCGCTGTTTTCACTCTACGCGTTCTTTTTCCGACTGCCGCTCAGGCCTCCACCAACCATACATGGACGGGGAGCAGTGCTGCGGGGTTCACTCTGACCCAAGGCAACAGTAAAACAGCACTGGCAAACCTGAATGTTCAGGCGGTGGACAAATGGAGCAGAAACGAGTTGATGCTGGGTGGCAGCCTGACTTACGGGGAGAGTGCCGGCGTGAAATCCACCGAGGCGGCGGATGCCAAAAGCCAGTATAACCGGCTTCTGGCCGAATGTTTCTATGGGGGGATGAAGCTCGACGTTTTTCATGACGGCATCGCCGACCTGAAATACCGGATCACCCTGGCTCCGGTTGCCGGTTATTATCTTCTGAAAAACACCAACAGCCTGATGAACGTGGAGGCGGGGCCGGCCTGCATTTACACCGATCAGGGGCATGGGATCAATGAAACCAAGACGGGCTACCCCAGCCTTCGTTTGGGGCAACGGTTGGAGCAGCGATTGAGTCACGCGGCCAAGCTTTGGGAAACCTTGGAATATCTCCCTCGCCTGGAGGTGTTCGGGAATTATCTGGTCAATTTCGAGGTGGGAGTCGATGCTGTTGTGACACGGCAGATCAGCTTGCGCACGACGCTTCAGGATTACTACAACAGCCATCAGTCTGTCGGGCGTTTCAACAACGACGTGCGATTGATCGCCGGGGTGGCGTATAAATTCTAACGTTGATCGCACAGGATCCCAGACGGGGTCCGTTGGAAATACCCGCACTAGGCAGGGGGCACCCCTAATAAAGACACTTATTATTTCCAATGATTCTTCAAGACGCCAGTGTTTTTTAATGCTATGATGTGTTTTGGCTTCAGCCAGCCACAAAAATTATGACCTATCATCAACGCAACAGTGCCCGCGGCGAATACCACCTTCAGGAGAACCAGAGGGTGGTGGAATCTCCCAGCTTGGCCGACCGGTTCCAGCAATTGAAGTCACTGACGGTGGATCTAGCCTACTACGACCCCAAAGGGCTCGCCAGAAGCAGCCAGATCAAATACACTGTCAATTTGGCGCATGCGAAATCCGTCTTCCGATTTGCCTGCCACAACAATGAGTGCGTCCGGGGCGACTTCGATCTCAGCGATCTGCTGGCCCGCGGGGTCGAGGCCCAAGAGACCTCTGTGGCCGGGGAGATTTGCTGTCAGGGATGGCGAAGCAAGACGACGATTGACAGTGTTGCTTGTCACAATCTTCTTCGCTACAAGCTCAGCCTGACGTACTGAGCCGGGCTGAACTGGGGCGATGAAAAAGTTTGTTTTGGCGGTTGCCGTCCGGGCCGGGCGCGGATACTTTGGTCTTTCACTTGCTGCTTGCCTTGCCTGTGAGAGCCAGCGGGTTGTGTGGTTTTTTACTGGATTTTATGAGTGAGAATTCGACTGAGGCCAAGATCTCCAGCCGGGAGAGTGTTCCAGCGTGGAAAGAAATCGTGTTGAGATATCAGAAGCCCTGTGTTCTGAAAGCATCCTGGCAGCTCCTCAACACACTCGTGCCCTACGCCGCCCTTTGGTATCTCATGTACCGGGCCATGTTTGTTTCATGGTGGTTGGCAGTGCCTCTGGCGGTCCTGGCCGGGGGGTTTGTGGTGCGGATGTTTATCATCCACCACGACTGCGGCCACAGCTCCTTTTTTAAATCGCGCCAGGCCAACGACTTCTGGGGATTCGTCACCGGCGTCCTGACCTTCACCCCTTACCATCACTGGCGCTGGGAGCATGCCATCCACCATTCTTCCTCGGGGGATTTGGACCGTCGTGGAACGGGTGACGTGTGGACGTTGACCGTGCAGGAATATCTGGAAAGCTCGAGATGGAAACGTTTTTCCTACCGGCTGGCCCGCAACCCGGTGATTCTCTTTGTCATCGCTCCGGTGGTGCTTTTTGCCATCAAACACCGGATTCCCTCCACCAAGGCCAGCCTGAGGGAGCGACTCTCCGTCCACTGGACAAATCTCGCATTGCTGGTCATGGGGGGCAGCCTGAGCTATGCCTTTGGCCTCAAAAACTATCTCATCCTTCAGTTGATTGTGGTTGCGGTGGCCGGCACCGTCGGTGTCTGGCTCTTTTATGTCCAGCATCAGTTCGAGGGGGTTTATTGGGAGCGGGCGGAGGAGTGGGATTATGCCTTGGCGGCGCTTCAGGGCAGTTCCTTCTACAAACTCCCGCGCGTCCTACAATGGTTTTCCGGCAACATCGGTTTCCATCATATCCATCATCTCAGCCCGCGCATCCCCAATTACCAGCTCGAGGACTGCCACAAGTCGGAGCCCATCTTCCAAAAGGTCAAGCCTGTCACCCTTCTTGGAAGCCTGAAATCCTTCACCTTCCGTCTCTGGGATGAGCAGAAGCGCGTCCTCGTCGGCTACGGCCACCTTCGCCAGTTCCGCGCCCAATCCAATCGCCCCGACCGCTGAGGTTCCGTGTTCCCCGGTTCTCGGGGCTTCGCGCTTGCCCTGCGAAGTCCGATTCCTATAATTCGCCCGTGCTTGACATCAAACTAATTCGCGAGCGTCCGGATTACGTCCGGGAACGACTGGCTCTGCGCGGCGCCGGGGATGAGATCCTGATTGGGAAAATCCTTCAGGTTGACGAAGTGCGCCGGGCTGCCCTGGCGCAAGTCGAGGCTCTCAAGGCCACTCGAAACCGGGTCTCCAAGGAGATCGGCGCTCTCATGGCGCAGAAGAAGCTCGAGGAAGCCGAGGCCCGAAAAACGGAGACCCGTGAACTGGGCGACCAGATTGCATTGCTGGAGCGGCAGGTCGGGGAATCCGAGTCGGGACGCGAGGAGTTGATGCTCCGCCTCCCAAACCTTCCCGATGACGCCGTTCCCCGCGGCAAGACCGCTGAGGACAACCCGGTGGTCAGAACCCACGGCAGCCAGCCTGTTTATTGTTTCAAACCGGCCTCGCACGTGGAACTTTGCGAGAGGCTTAAGCTTGTGGATTTCGCCCGCGCCGCCAAATTATCGGGAAGCGGATTCCTCCTCTACACCCACTGGGGGGCGCGGTTGGAGCGTGCCTTGATCCAGTTTCTGCTGGATTTGCATGTGGACGAACACGGCTATACGGAGGTCTCGCCGCCGCTAATGGTGGGTGAGCACTGCCTGGTGGGTGTCGGGCAATTTCCCAAATTCAAGGATCAGTATTACGGGGTGGCTGAAGGCGACAACCCTCAGGCTCTGGGCAAACTCTATCTCATTCCCACCGCCGAGACCCCGGTGGCCAATATTCACCGCGAGGAAATTCTCAAAGACTGCCAACTCCCCGTCAATTACTGCGCCTACACGCCGTGTTTCCGGGGTGAAGCCGGCGCGGCCGGCGTGGGCACTCGCGGCATGATCCGCGTTCACCAGTTTGACAAGGTGGAACTAATCAAAATCGTGAAGCCGGAGCAGGCCGATGTTGAGCATGAGAAAATGCTCGCCAATGCCGAGCGTGTTCTTCAGCTGCTCGGCCTGCATTATCGCGTGATTATGCTCTGCACCGGGGACATGGGTTTCGCCAGCGTAAAGACCTATGACATCGAAGTCTGGGCACCCGGACAAGCTTCCTATCTGGAGGTGTCGAGCGTCTCAAACTGCGGGGATTTCCAGGCGCGCCGGATGAACCTCCGATTCAAGACCGAGTCCGGAGAGAATAAATTTCCCCACGTCCTCAATGGCAGCGGCACGGCTCTGGCCAGGCTCTTTGTCGCCTTGCTTGAAACTCACCAGCAGGCCGATGGAAGCATCTCAATCCCTTTGCCGCTGCAGCCCTATCTCAAAACCGATAGCATTCGTCCCTGAAGCCGTTCCCAGCCCGGCGGCCATCAATGAGAATTTTACTGGCCAGCAGCGAAGTCCATCCCTACTCCAAAACCGGAGGTCTTGCCGACATGGTTAGCGGCCTGTCCAAAACACTGGCCCGCGCCGGTCACCGGGTCGGGGTAGTCACCCCCCTCTATGCCGGAATAGAGGACCGCTTTTCCGGTCTGAGTCGGATTCCCGAGGCCTTTGATTTGCCCGTGGGCCCCAGGCGGATCACCGCCGGAATTCTGGCCTTGGAGGCGGAGGAAGGTCTGACGATTTATTTCGTGGAGCAGCCGGGCTTTTACCAGCGTGCGGCACCCTACGGGGTCAACGGGACGGACTTCGCCGACAACGCCGAGCGCTTTGTCTTCTTCTCCAAAGCGGTTGTGGAGCTGGCACGGCGCCTGCCGTGGCGTCCTGAACTCATTCATGCCCATGACTGGCAGACCGGATTGGTGCCGCTGCTGCTCTTGGAGGAGGCGCGTCAGACGGGTTGGCCGCAGCCGCCGCGAACCTGTATCACCGTTCATAATCTCGCTTATCAGGGTCTTTTCCCACGCCACGCATTCGCCCTGACCGGACTGTCTTGGGAGCATTTTCATTCCGAGGGTGTTGAATTTTACGGCCAGCTCAACTGCCTGAAAGCCGGACTTCTGCACGCGGCGGCTATCACCACCGTGAGCCCCCGTTACGCCCGTGAAATCATGACCGGGGAATTCGGCTGCGGCTTGGACGGGCTGCTGCTCCGCCGCCGGCATGCGTTGACCGGGATTCTCAACGGGGCGGATTACGGGGAGTGGAACACGACTGGCAACCCCTTTTTGGAGCATTCTTTTTCCCCGGCGGACCTGAGCGGCAAGGCCCGTCAGAAATCGGTGCTCCAGCGCGAGTTGGGGCTTCCGGTCGATCCGTCCGTCCCCCTGTTTGGAAGCATCAACCGCCTGGTGGAGCAGAAAGGGGTGGAGATCCAGCTTGCCGCTTTGGATAAAATGCTCGGAGAAGGCCTTCAGTTTGTTCTTCTGGGAAGCGGCGACCCCGGGTATCAGCGCGCCTATCAGGAACTCGCGGACCGGCATTCCGACCGCATGGCCGTGCGGTTTGGATTCGATCAGGGCTTGTCTCATCGGATTGAGGCCGGGTGTGATTTTTTCCTGATGCCCTCGCGCTTTGAGCCCTGCGGCTTGAATCAACTTTACAGCCTGCGCTACGGCACTGTGCCCATCGTTCGCGCCACCGGCGGCTTGGATGACTCGGTGATCGATGCGCAGGAGGATTCCTCCGGAGCGACCGGGATCAAGTTCCGGGATTATTCGAGTCAGGCGCTCATCAAGGCTGTTGGCAAGGCGCTGGCCCTGTATGCCGAACCCGAGTGGATGGCGCATTACCGTTGCAACGGCATGGCTGCGGATTTTTCCTGGCAGAAAACCGCGGCCAGTTATCAGGGTGTTTATCAGTCGGCTCTGAATCTCTGATCCGGCCGCTCCGGGCCAAGTCAGCACTCAACGGCCGGTGTGGTCGGTTTCGACAAGGCTTTTTCATGTTCTGCGGTCAGACCGGCTTCGCTCCGGGCCATGCAGGGCGCCGGTCTGATTTGAATCATTGAACCGGCACCGTTTTTGGCAGGCAGCGCAAAAGGCAACAGCATTCGTGCCGGGGTCGGATGCCCGCAGTCTGGTTTTAGGCCGTGAATTTGGCGGATTTGAGGGGGAATGGCTTGTTTTCACGGGTTGGCACGAAATCAGCATTGGAAATCATTTGCCGCCCGGAATCCGGAAGGTTACTGTCTTGTCCGGTTGTTTCGACAAGGCTGGCGCAGAAAATCGCAACTCAAATTATGGCAAAGAAACCTCTGACCAACGAAGAGCTTAACGAACTGGTGGCTGGGCTGCATCGTCTTTCGCGCAACCTGTGGTGGACTTGGGACCAGGGAGCGCAGGAACTCTTTTCTGAACTCTCCCCTCGCGCCTGGCAAAATCTCTACCACAATAGCGTGGCGGTCCTTCATGAGTTGTCGGATTACGAGCTGCGGGCTCGGTTGCAAGACCAGTATTTGGCCGAACGGGTTCGCTTGGTTCTTAAAGCCTTTGATGCCTATATGGGTGACACGGCGACTTGGACGCATAAAAACGCCGCCAAGTTGAAGGCCAATCCTGTCGCATATTTCTCCGCCGAGTTCGGCTTCCATGAGACGCTGCCCATCGCCGCGGGCGGTCTGGGGGTTCTTGCAGGCGATCACACCAAATCGGCCAGCGACTTGGGGCTGGGCTTTGTGGGGATCAGCCTGTTTTATCGCGAGGGTTATTTTCAGCAAGCGATCGACCACAACAACTGGCAGACTGAGTTTTACAACCTGCTCAATCCCAAGAATCTGCCGATCGAGCCTGTCCTCGACGACACAGGCGAACCGCTTGTGTGCCAGGTGGAGATCGGGATGAACCAGGTATCGTTCCGGGCCTGGCGGGTCAATGTGGGTCGGGTGCCGGTATATCTGCTGGATGCCGATCTGGCGAAAAACGAGCAGCATTTCCGCGATCTCACCCTGCGGGTTTACGGCGGGGACAGCACGACACGGATCATGCAGGAAGTGTTGCTGGGCATTGGCGGGGTGAAGCTGCTCCGTGCCATGGGCATTGCACCATCCACTTTTCACATGAACGAAGGGCACGCCGCGTTTCTCACGCTGGAACTCATCCGCGAGAAGACTGCGGCCGGCAAGACTTTTCAGGAGGCCTGCACAGAAACCCGGGCGCAGTGCCTGTTCACCACGCACACCCCGGTGGAGGCCGGACACGACCGGTTTAGCCCCAGTTTGATGGATTACGCCCTGCAGCGCTACCGGACTGGCTTGACGGTTTCAACCTCCGAACTGCTGGGATTGGGGCGGGTTCATCCGCAGGACCAGAGTGAACTTTTTTGCATGACGGTGCTCGCCCTCAAACTTTCCCGCGCCGCCAACGGGGTGAGTGAACTGCACGGCCGCGTCAGCCGGCACATGTGGCAGAGCCTCTATCCCGGCAAGGCGGTTGAACAGGTCCCCATTGGGCATATCACCAACGGCATTCATCTGCCGGGCTGGATGAAAGGGCCGATGCGCCAGTTCCTGCGCCGCAAGGCCGGGGAGGACTGGGAGGAACAGGTCAATTCCGAGGCGTTCTGGCAGAAAATGGCCGACCCGGCGGTCTTGTCCGACGAGGAGATCTGGGCTTTACGCTACCGGTTGCGCCGCGAACTCATCGAGTTCTGCCGCCGCCGTCTGCTCATTCAGGGCCAGCGCCTGACCCAGGGTGATTACATCGTGTTCGATGCCCTGCTTAATCCCGATGCGTTGACCATCGGTTTTGCCCGGCGATTTGCCACCTACAAGCGCGCCCCTCTGATTTTTCAGCAGATGGAAAACATCGTAAGGCTTTGTCACGACAAGAGCCGCCCCGTCCAGTTCATTTTCGCCGGCAAGGCCCACCCCCGGGACGACGACGGCAAACGCTACATCCAGCATGTCATTCATCTCAGTAAATACACCGAACTGAAGGGCAGCCTGGTTTTCATAGAGAACTACGATATCCACGTGGCGCGGCAGATGGTGTCCGGCTGCGATATCTGGCTCAACAACCCCCGCCGGCCCTTGGAAGCCTCCGGCACCAGCGGCATGAAGGCCGGTTGCCACGGTTGCATGAACCTGAGCATCCTCGATGGTTGGTGGCGCGAGGGTTATGACGGCACCAACGGCTTCGCCATCGGCGACGATACCCATCCCGCCTCCGTGGAGGAACAGGACCGGCTGGACAGCGCAAATCTTTTCAAATCCCTGACCGAACAGGTCATCCCGCTCTTCTACCAACGCGATGCCCAGGGGATTCCGCGGCAGTGGATTCAGCGCATCCGGCGCACCTTTGAAACGCTGGTTCCCCAGTTTACCACGGACCGCATGGTCAAGGAATACGCCCAAAAATATTATTTGGGCAAATGATGGGCGGTCAGCCGGGCTGGTCAGCCGGCCTCGCCCCGTTCCGGGGGGCGACGCTTTCGGATTTCGCAACAGTGTTTACCGTGCTTGGCCTTTGGCCTCGTCCGGAGTAGAATCCCCTCGTGCTCAAGCTCGACATCAAATCGCAGTCGTTGGAAGAACTGGAATCCGTCTTCAAAACCTGGGGCGAACCGGCCTATAGGGTTAAGCAGTTGCTCAAATGGCTTTATGACGACCGCGTCCCGCGCTGGGACGAGATGAGCAATCTGCCCAAAACCCTCCGTGAAAAACTCGCCGAGGGTTTCACCCTGGGCACTCTCGAGTTGGTCCGCAAACAGGGGGCCCGTGACACCACCCAGAAATTTCTCTTCCGCCTCCAAGGCGGCGCGCTCATCGAAAGCGTTCTCATCCCCGCCAACCCGGCGCTCTACGGCGAGGTGAGCGACCGCCATACCCTCTGCGTTTCCACCCAGGTGGGTTGCGCCTATGGATGCAAATTCTGCGCCAGCGGTCTGGACGGCTGGCGGCGCAACCTGCTGCCCTATGAAATCGTCGAGCAGGTTCTCGCGGTGGAAAGGTGGCGCGCACAGCAGCCGGGTCTTGAGGCGCCCAAGCCCGAGGTTCAGGCGGTCAAACCGGTTTCCGGCGCTGCGGTTCCCGTTTCACGGTTCATCGACAACCTGGTCATCATGGGCATGGGTGAGCCTTTGGCCAATTACGACAACCTGCTCAAAGCGCTCAAAATTCTCAATGCCCCGTGGGGCGGCGGAATAGGAGCGCGCAAGATCACCATCTCCACCAGCGGTCTGGCACCCCAGATCCGCCGGCTCGCGGACGAACCGATGCAATTCCGGCTCGCCATTTCGCTGCACGGCGCCACCGATGCCACCCGAAATCTGATCATGCCCGTCAACCGCAAATACCCTCTGAGCGAACTTTCCGCCGCCTGCGATTATTATCAGGAAAAAAAGGGCCGCATGATCACTTTCGAATACATCCTGATCGCCGGGGTGAACGACGCACTGGATCAGGTCACGCCGCTGGCGAATCTGGCCCGCCGGCTTCATGCCAAGGTGAACCTTATCCCTTACAACCGCGTGGATGGCCTGGCCTGGGAACGGCCCGCTGAGAACGTTTGCGAACTTTTCCTCTCCGCCTTGGAGCGGCTGAAGATCACGGCCACTTTGCGGCGTGAGAAGGGTGGTGATATTGACGCCGCTTGTGGACAACTGCGATTAAAGACCGAGAGGGAACTGGCAGTGGCGTGATCCGTATTCAGGACTGATGACTTGGCGGATCGCGCACCCTGTGTTGAAGTCCATCCGGATTTGAATGGAAGGACCCACCGCCCCTGAGCCTGGGATGTCTGCAAGAACAGCAGGAATGGTTTTGTGGCGGGCGTGCCCGGTTGTCATGCGGGAGCCGTGTGTAGGGATTCACCCCGAACTCTCGGTTGATCGCTCTCCGTTCATGGGGTGTAAGACATGGTGCCGGTGGCGTCCACCCGGTAATTCCATTTGGCGAGGTATTCCGGGCCTGTCAAAAAGGCATCGTGCTCGGCCGCCAGCCTGGACTTGAGTCGTTTTTCCAGTTTGGATTTCAAGGCCTGCTGCGCGATTATACCGACAAGATTGGTCTGTTGCAGGGGGTCTCTGAGATTGTCGAAGAGCAGCCATGGTCCGTGAAGATCCTGGACATAAGTGTAACGCGTCGTCCGCAGGCCTCGGTATTCCCGCCCGCCCTGTCCCCGGGTGAACTCCCCGAAGGGGGAAATGCATTCGATGCTCGCCTCCCCGCCGGATGGATCGGCTTTGCCCCGCAGGTAGCCGGTGAAATCATGCCCCTCAACCGAATTCGGGGAGGGCACGCCGCAAAGCCCCAGCAGGGTTGGCAGCACGTCTTCAGTGTTGATGGTTCCGGCGACTTTCCCTGGCTTGACACCCAAAACTTCGGGCAAACGCAAAAGCATCGGCACCCGGATAGATTCCTCGTAGGGGCGCTGTTTGCGTTGCTGGTTGTGCGCATGCAGCATGTCACCGTGATCTGACGTGAACACGATAATCGTGTTTTTCAAAAGAGCGTTGGTTTTCAAGCTCGTGATCAGGTCGCCGATGCAATCATCCAGTGCGGTGCAGTGGGCGTAGTAGCCAGCCAGTTCCCGCCGTGCCACATCCCTGGCATCTGCCGGAATGTTGGCCGGGAGCCGGATTTTTTCCGGAGGATAGAGTGCCAGATACCGGGGCGGGGCGGTCTCGTAGGGGTTGTGCGGCGGGCCCCAAGCCATCCAGAGCAGGAAGGGCCGCCTCGTTCCGGCATGGGCTTGCAGATAGCGCTGCGCGTCACGGGTCTGGTCTATCGCATCATATCCTTCCCACTGCTGCTTCCCGGGGGCATCGCCATAGTAGTCGGAGTGGTTGTAGTTGTGGGTGCATTCCAACACCTTCCAATACTCGAATCCCATCCGCCGCTCCCGGGGAATGAACGCCGACCTTCCGTGCCCGTCCACATGCCATTTGCCTATACAGCCGGTGTCATAACCTGCTTTTTCCAGAACCGTGGCCAGAGTGGGCAAGTTGGGATTCAGGGGAACGTCATTGATGAAGACCCCGTGTGTCAGGGGGCGCTGCCCGGTCAGCAAAGAAGCGCGGGTCGGCGAACAGACAGGCATCCGGGAAACCGCCTGCGAAAAATCAACCGATTCCCTCTCCAGCCGATCCAGATTGGGCGTTTTGACGTTGGGATCCCCGGCGTAGCCGAAGGATTGTGCACGCCATTGGTCGGCGATGATGAACAGGATATTCGGGCGACTGAGGGTGCCCGCTCTGCTGCAAAAGCTCAGGCCTGCCAGAAGTCCCAGTAGGACAGCCAAGACTTTTCTCATCGCTCCGCGCTTTCCTTCTTCGGATTGGGGCTCTTGGGCGATGATTTTAGCTTGGGGTGGGGATCCATCTTTTTGCGCTGGGATTCGCTGGGCCCGCCGCCGAATTGTTTCCAATAAAGAGCCTTCATGGGGTTCATCTCGGGACCGACCGCATTTTCATTGACCAGGAGGGGTTGAACGTCATTCCACCATTGGTCATAGGCCCTGCGCAAGGTGCCTGCCACCTCGGTGTGCTCCGCGAGGACATTGTGTGTTTCGCCAGGGTCGTTTTGCAAATCGTAGAGCTCTTGATTGTTCACGAGGGAGAAACGCGAGTTCTGGATGGCGCACTGAAGGTATTTGGACTCGGACACCTTTCCCTTTTCCCAACGCCCGACATGATGCACCAAGGTGCGATCCGCCCAGGGGGAACCGGGATTTTTGAGCAGCGAAAGCATGCTCCGTCCCTCAACCTGGGCAGCGGCTTCCGGGGGCAGGCTGGCACCTACGATCTCGGCCAGTGTCGGGAAGATGTCCAGATGGGCGGCAAGGGCAGGGGATTCTATTCCTTGTGGAATCACGCCGGGCCACCGGAAGAAGGCGGGTATGCGTGTGCCTCCTTGGTAGGGGGTGCCTTTACGACCCCTCATGCCGGCGTTGAAGATCTGAACACCCTCCGTCCCGCCGTTGTCCGACCCGAGATAGATGACCAGTGTTTGTTCTGTGATGCCCCAGTCGTCGAGTTTTTTGAGTAAGACGCCGAAGTTGGTATCGATGTTTTCAATCATTCCAAAGAATTTTGCGCTGGCTTTGTTCACCCCCGGCGCATCCTGATAGCGGCGGCAATATTCTTCCGGAACGACAAGCGGGCTGTGGGCGGCATTGAGCGGGATGTAGGCAAAGAAGGGTTTTGCCCCGGTGCGCCGGGTGTTCATCCAGCGAAGGGCTTGTGCGAAGAACAGGTCGGTGCAATAGCCCTTGGTCTTTTCAAATTTTCCATTGTGCCAGAGCGCAGGATCAATGTTGCTGTTGCCCGGGGCATCGCCACAAGAGCCGGGAAAGGTCTGTCCTATGCCGCCGCCGCCGTGGATGTAAACCTCGTCGAAACCGCGGTTTTCGGGGCGGTAAGGCTCTTCATCGCCCAGATGCCACTTGCCGAAGATGCCCGTGGTGTACCCGGCTGACTGGAGCATTTGTGCCAGGGTGAACGTCTTCAGGTTCATTCGTTCGCGCTCATAGATGGTGTGGGTTACTCCGTTTTTAAACTCATGCCGTCCGCTCATCAGAGCGGAACGACAGGGCGCACAGGTGGGGCTGACATGAAACTGGTTGAACATCAGGCTCTGTTTCTTGAAAGCATCGACCGCGGGTGTGTGGACAACGGGATTGCCCAGACATGCATAATCGCCATAGCCCACATCATCAGGCATCACCAGAATGATGTTGGGTTGTTTACCTGTGGCATAGGCGCCCGAGGTGGTCAGTGCCAGAAGGCATATGAAGTAGATCCATTTGAAGAGCAGGGTTCTCATGTCAGGCGTATGGGGTTAGGGTTGTGCGGACAAGGTATTGATTCCGGCCAGCATCCGGCTGCCAAGGTCGGGGGGGGACTGATACCAATAGGCAATCCGGTTCCCGCCGGTGTTGCAGCTTTGAAAGTATTACATCGCTTCAAACCGGACCCAGGCTGCCGGGACGTCGGCATAAACCTGGTTGCCGCCTTCAGGCAGCCCTTTGGGATTACGCTGAGGTGGCATGTTTTCATAGGTGGTTTCCCGCCCTCCCCGTCGATCTTCAGGACTGCGTCGGCGGCCAAGCACGAGCCGGGCTTGCACGTGACCAGTTTGAACAGGCCGCGCGAGAGAAAGGCTCCAAGCGGGCTGGTCCACTGCTTGATGCCGCCGAAGTATTTCAGGTTGGCGCCGGCTGCTAAGGTTGTTCATGCTCAATAGTGGTCAATCAAGATCAAGCGCATATCCCGACTGCTCTTGGCAAGAGTTTTCCAAAAGACAGATAAAACGCATCTCCAGAGAGCAGAGCCCCCTGAACTGCCTCCAAATCAAGCTGAAATCGCCTCCAAACGCTATCGCTAATCCTTGTGCACGTGGCACATGAAATAAATCCGTCACGCATCCTTCCACAGCTTCAAAGCCAAAAACACCGAAACCAAAAAACACACCGCTTAGTAAACGCGACAGCACCACGCGCTCCATCATAGGAGTGGTGATCGTGAAGATCTCCTCCAGGTAGCCTTTGAGCTGAAAATTCATCCACGTGGCGTGATTCCACGTCGCCAACTAGTCGTCGTGCCATCGGACGAGATTGGTGCTGCTCTGAAGGGGGATCACTCCGGTCATCCCAACAGGCAGCATGATCATGGTTGGCCGTAAACGAACAAAATCGCGGGGCAAGCCCTTTGAATCTTCCTGATCAGGAAATCTGCGCACCCTGAGGCATGGCCCCCCCCCGGTGGGAAATGGTGCCGGCGGTGATTGAGCGTTTGTGTGTCGATGAAAAAGGGATGGGCCTGGGCAGAACTATGAGCGCTATCTCTGGGAATGGTATGGTTGGGGCATTCGCAGCGCTTGGCGCCGGTTAGGAAGTGGGCTCGGCTGTGCAAGGCTCACCCGGGTGACATCCTGACTTTCCTCTTGCATGGCTTAACCATTGGGCCGATTGAAGGACTCAACAACAAGTTCCAAGGACTGTTCAAAAGGCCTGTGGACATAGGAACCAGGAACGTTTCAAGTCCGACATTTTTCCATCTCGGTGGATCGGACCTTGATCCCGCCCAATGGAAAACAACCAGACCATTGCCAAAGAGGACAAAAAAGGCACCCATGTTTTGCAAGGGTGCCTTGAGTCGGTATAACGAGAAGAGGGAGTTACTTGGTGCCGAGGATGGCGTCTTTTGCGGCCTTGGCCACACGGAATTTCAGGACGCGCTTGGCCTTGATCTTGATGGATTCGCCGGTGGCGGGGTTGCGCCCCATGCGTGCTTTGCGGTCGACCAAGACCAACTTGCCCAAGCCGGGCAAGGTGAAGCTGTTCTTGGCATGCTTGTAAGCCAGTTGCGCAATAAAGTCGATGATGTCTAGAGCGGCTTTTTTGCTGATGTTGCTGTGGGTGGCGACCTCAGCGGCGATTTGGGATTTGGTGAGTGCCTTTTTGGTGAGTGCTTTTGCCATAATGATTACAGTTTGGTTTTTTGTTTAAAGGACGTGCTGACAAGCCAATCAAAGCGGTTTTTCGTGCGTTCGCCAAGCGAATAATGCTGTTTTGTTAAAGAATCTCTGTTTTTCTCACGTCATACCAACCCTTTATTTGATTTTTACGCCAGAAATGCGGGGTTTCCTACCGAATTTCAGCCAATGACAGTGGCTCCGCCACATGGGTTGAATCCTGTTTTTCGGCGGTTTTATGCCGCGCTGCATACGGTCCTTGGCCCAGTTGCTGTGCCGCAGTTCTGCGGTCAACACGCCGATCGGCACACCCAAGTCATAGGCTCTGTCCTTGTGGTGCTTGGTCATACAGGGGGACGGCATTCGCCGCGCCAAGTAAGAGATGAAGCATGCGCGGCCCTTTTATAGACCCGTTCAACAGCCAAACAAACAATCCCGACCCCCGGAGCATGATGGATCGGTGCCGACGAAACGATTAGCGGTTGCAGCGATATCCTGCGGCGGGGTAGTGGTGGGGGCATGGCTTGAAAGCGTTCTTCATTGAGGGCAGAAGCGCCAAAACTCCGGGTTGATTCCATTGGTTCTTAGTTGTTTTTGCCGGGGGGGCGTTCGTCAAATCTGGCGCGCTAGGGTAGAGTGCCGGTATGTATTCAGGGATGCGTCCATCCTTTCACAGGGCCGGCCGCTTGGTGCGGCTGCATTGGTTCCGGCTGCTTCGGGTTCGAGAGCATCTTAGTTTCAGTGAGGAGGCTTTTCACCTTTTGCTTGCAGGCGGGGTGGGGGTTTTGGGTGGCTTGGTCAACCTCCTGCACTACCGCGCGCTGGATTGGGTGGAAAGACTGTTCCTTCACCGCGCGGGAGATCCGGTGGAGGTTGCCGAAATGATGGGCCGCTCGGGGCGGCTGCTACTGCCGGCCTTGGGGGGATTGGTTGCAGGGTTGGTTCTTTACTGGGGTCTCCGTTTGGTCGGGCCGCAGGGGTCCACCAACCTGCTGGAGGTGGTGGTTGCGGGGGATGGCAAGTTACCCCTGCGCAGCAGCCTGATTAAATTTATTTCCTCCCTGGTCAGTCTGGGGACGGGCGGGTCCCTCGGGCGCGAGGGTGGCATTGTCCAAATGTCCGCCACTCTGGCATCGAAGACGGGCCAGCTGGCGAACTGGCCGCCCTATCGGTTGCGGCTGCTGGTCGGATGCGGAGCGGCCTCAGGTATAGCCGCCGCCTATAATGCGCCGGTGGCCGGGGCTGTTTTTGCGGCGCTGATCGTGCTGGGTAATTTTTCCATGAACCACTTTGGTCCGCTGGTGTTTTCCTCTGTTATTGCGACACTGACCACCCGCAGTTTTTCCGGGATCAAATCATGGTATGCACCAGTCCCCTTTGAATTCAGCAGTGTCGGGCAGCTGCCCTGGTTTCTGCTCTTGGGTGCCGTCTGCGGCGGGGTGGGCGCGGTTTTCCTGAAGTTGCTGCGATTCAGCGATCAGGCGTTCATCGGGATGAAGACGCCGGTTTATGTTCGACTCACTTTGGGCGGATTGATCGTGGGTGTTTTGGCGCTTTGGTATCCGGGGGTCTGGGGTAACGGCTATCTGGTGACCAACCGGATTCTCCAAGGGAGGGAAGTGCCTGGCCTTTCGCCCTTGATATTTCTGGCCGGATTGTGGATGGCCAAGCTTGTGGCCACGTTGGCCACCGTGGGCTCGGGGGCGGTTGGAGGAGTGTTTACTCCGACGCTCTTCCTGGGCGCAGGTTTGGGTGCCGGTTTCGGGCTTGTGTTGCACCAAGCAGGCTGGGCTGCGGGCTTGCCTGTCACGGCGTTTGCCTTGGTCGGAATGGGCGGGCTCCTCTCGGCCACCACCAGATCCCCCTTGCTGGCGATGATCATGATCTTTGAAATTTCCATGGATTATTCGATCATGCCGCCTCTGATGCTTGTCTGCGTGGTTTCGGTGCTTGTCGCGCGCCGGATACATTCCGAATCAATCTATACCGGGCCGCTGCGGCACAAGGGGCTGGAGGCCATGCAGGAAACAACCCGGCCGGGCACTGCCACGGCGCGCACGGTTGGCGACCTGATGGGGCCGCCGGTGGATCCGGTGCTGGAGACCGATTCGTTCAAGGAACTGGCCGAGCGGTTTTTGACCGTGCCCTATAATTTTCTGCCGGTGGTCAATGCGCAACGGCAGTTGACCGGCCTGGTGGCACTTCAGGATTTAAAGGAGCATCTCAACTCGGGCGGCGAACTTATCGCGGTCATCGCCTCCGATGTTATGCGCCCGGCACGGGACTTTGTGACGCCCCGGCAACGTCTTTTGGACACGCTGCCGGTGGTGCTGGGCAGTGAGTTGCGCAACATTCCGGTGGTCAGCTCAAGTGTTGAAAAAACGTTGGTGGGCGCATTGTCCCGGGCGCAGGTTTTGAACTTGTTTTCCGAGGCGATC
>Ga0209829_10000836_pt1 | contig 26682 bp, 27 predicted proteins | sample C_140205_EF_Meta_FD_187311 | JGI IMG/M metagenome (GOLD analysis project Ga0209829, IMG submission 187311) | Freshwater microbial communities from Lake Croche, Canada to study carbon cycling - C_140205_EF_MetaG (SPAdes) (version 2) | ecosystem: Environmental > Aquatic > Freshwater > Lake... | reverse complement strand
GCTGGGCGGCCAGATCGGCTTCAATAATATTACGTAGAAAATTGGTTGTGACGGGTAAAACAGGGTCTGTGGACATACCGGATTTGAAGTATTGAAGCCGTAATGAAAGGATCATTTTGCCACGACCGGTCTACACTAGCCCAAATGCTCGAAATTTCAACACTTTTTCTCGCCCGTGCGCAGTTCGCCCTCAGTCTGAACATGCACGTTCTCTTTGCTGCGCTTGCCATGGCGCTGGGCTGGATTTTGTGCGTGTTTCGGTTTCGAGCCTGGCAAACGCCTGATTCTGGCTGGACCACCGCTTACCGCTTTTGGGTCAGAATTTTTGCCCTGTCTTTTTTTCTAGCCTTCGCGACAGCTTTGCCGGTGCTAGTTGAGTTTGGCACGCTTTGGCCCGCGTTGATTGAGCGCACGGGTAACGTTGCCGGCCCCTTACTGGCCTTTGGCTTAACGACTTTTTTTGTCACAAAGTCGCTTTTCATGGGGGTGGTGCTGTTCGGGCAACGGCGCGTGTCACCCAAGGCTCATTTTTCAGCCGTGTTTATGGTGGCGCTTGGTTTAACGCTCACCCTTTTTTGGGCGGTCGTGTTGCATACATGGGCGCAGGCGCCCATCGGAGCCGGTCTGATTGACGGGCGCTACCAGGTCTACGACTGGAGCGAAATCATTCTGACCCCTTTTGTATTTTGGCGTTCGCTTGGTTTGGTCGCAGGTGCGTTTTTGTTTGCAGGCTTGCTCTTGCTTTGCGTGACAGCTTGGCAGGCTTTGCGCCGTCCTCTGAACGAAGGTGAGCGTTTGTCGTTTCGCACTGGGGTGCTGGTCTCTGGCTGTGCGGTTGTGCTGTTTTGGGTTGCCTTCGATGGCAATGCAAGAATGGTGGCGCGCTATCAACCGGCTATTGCTCAAGCTCAGATGGGTGTGTGGCCGGGTTCGGCTGCACCGAAATGGGTGTGGCTGGGCGCGCCTAACCTTCAAACGCGCTCGACTGAGGTCTTTTTGGCCTCTGACTTTAGTGCGCAACGGTGGCTCGGCAGTCAGCCTCGGGCAAGTGCAGCTGGATTGAGTCCGGCCGACGAGGTTCTGCCCCCGGTGATCCTGTTATTTTGGCTGTTACGTGCGGCGTTATTCGCGGGTGCTTTGTCGAGCCTGTTGATTGTATTTACGCTCTTAGTTGGGTGGCGCAGGGGCTTTGAGCCGTCGCGTCAGCCTGCCTGGTTGTCACGCCTGCAAGTGTGGGCGGGGAGCTTAGGCGGCTTCACATGGTTATTAAGCTGGAACCTCTCAGATCTGGGGCGTTCGCCCTACTTAGTGTGGGGTACTTTGTTGCAGCAAGACGCAGTTGTGGATGCTGCACCGGTGACCCTTGCCTGGGTATTGTTGGGCGCGGTCGCGAGCTATTCGGTGATGCTGGGCGGTTTTATTCAAATGCTTTGGCATGCGGCGCGCTTTGGTGTGGTCCCAGTGCGCAAACCTGGAATGCGTCCATGATTGAGGCACTGTCTGCCTCGTTAGGCTTAGATGCCAGTAATCCAGCGTTCTGGATGCCTCTACTCATGATGGCGCTGCTCTTTGTTTTAATCGTCGGCGCCGCCCTGTTTGATGGGTTTGATATCGGCGTCGGGATATTGGTGCTTTTGGCGCCCAAACAATCCCGCTCGCAGTTGATGGTCGTATTAAGCCCGTTGCGCGATGCCAATGGATTTTGGTGGTTGCTGGCGCTTGGGTTGTTCTTGACGGCGTTTCCAATGGCCTGGGGGGCGGTGCTGGGTGCGCTTTATGTGCCAATGTCGGTGACGGTGATCGGCGTCATGCTGCGCAGTGTGGCGTTCGAGTTTCGCATTCGGGCGGCAACCGAAAAGCGCGGACGCTGGATTACCTTGTTTTGGCTGGGTTCGGTGTTAACCGCGCTAGGCCATGGCGCGTTAATTTCTCAGCTTGTTTTAGGGGCTAAACAAGAGGCGCCTGCTTTATGGTTTACCGCGTTTATTGCGCTGTGTGCTGTGGCAGCCTACGGTTTGTTGGGTGCCTGCTGGTTGGTGATGCGTTTGCAAGATGCGTTGCAGCTGTTTGCCGCCCAATGGGCGCGTCACGCGATTCGTTGGACCGCAGCCGGTATGGTCGCCCTATCGATCGCGTTAGGCTTAGCAAACCCTGCCATCTTTTATAAATGGAGCAGCGCGACGAATCTTGTGATGGCAACCCCCGTTTGGTTGTTGATGTTGTTGTGCTTTGTGGGCATCGATATGAGCCTAAGTCGCGTGATCCAGCCTCGCTACCGTCATTTGGTTTGGTTGCCGTTTACGCTGTGTTTAATTTTGTTTTGCGCAATGCTCAGTGGCTTGACGTACAGCATGTTTCCGTTTGTGGTGCTTGATAATCTAACGTTGTGGGACGCCGCGGCGGTGCAGGGCTCGCTGCAACTTGTACTGGCGGCTACGGTGGTCGCTTTACCCATCATGGTGATCGCAAATCTGATGACTTATCGGGGGTTATTTGGACGTGCGCCTTGACATCGATAATCAATCTGAGCTGCTTTGCCAAGCGTGCCAACGACAACGAGCGCGGTCAACGAGAGCGGTCAACGAGCGCGGTCTTCTCTCAGTGTGTGTCGCAACGGCTACGATGAAGTTGTCAGCGGTAGGCGAAGCTCGACTTTGAGTCCGCCGTGCTGATCCGCCTGGTCAAGGGTGAGCGTACCGCCATGTGCCTGTGCGATCGCCTCGGCCAACGCTAAACCCAAGCCAACGTTACCTGTCCGGGTACGCGCCTCGTCAAGCCGAACAAAGGGTTTGATCGCCTCGGCGCGTCTGTCAGGCGGGATGCCTGGGCCATGATCGGTTACGGTGAGCACCGCCCAGTTCTCAGCGATGCTCAGCGAAACCTCTACGGGTGGGGCGCCGTGGTGCAGCGCATTGCTGATTAAATTGTCGAGTAGCCGAGAAAGCGCGCCGCTGTCGGCGTTGATCGTGACCGGTGCCGGTGTACCCGCCAGTGTCACCTCTTTGCGCGCGCCGCTCCAGTTCGCGACACGTTCGGTGATCCAGTCATTCAACGCGAACGTGACAAAATGATAGGTGGCTGGGTCAGAACCGCGTAGGTACTGGATAAATTGATCCACCATTTGCTGCATGTCTTGCAGGTCTTTGCGCATCCCTACTTTGAGCGACGCGTCATCACTCATTTCAATGCGTAACCACATGCGCGAAAGGGGTGCTTTCAGATCATGGGGTAACCCCGCCAGCAGTGTGCGTCGAGTCGCATCCGATTGGCTGAGCGCCTCAAGCATGGCGTTAAACCGCTCTCCTAAGCGTTTGATTTCGGCGGGGCCTGCGGGTTCAACGCCTGCGGGTTTTCCGGCGGCCAGCCGATCGGTCGCTTCGACCAAGTGTGTGATCGGCCGTGTAATGTGCCACGAGAACCACGTGGCAAGCAGCAGCAGTAAGGCAAGCCCGCTTAGCCACCCAATGATCAGCGAGGTGGCTAACGGGGGGTCAATGCGATCAAGCGGAATGACCAGCCATTCGCGGTGGCGGGGCAATTCGGTTTCGTTGGGGCGCGTGAGCGAAACATAGATTTCTGGGACGGGGCCGCGTGACAGGGCAACGCGGCTATCCCCACTCAAGCGATTGTTCAGTCGTCCAATCAGCCGGGTCAGCCCACGCCTGACGTCATCGCTTGCAAACTCTTCGGGTGGGGCTTGCCCTTCTGTGCTCTGAGACATCCGCGTCGCCGCTTGCTCGGCTCTTGCAGCCCTGCGTTGCAGTCGGGCCTCGCTTGGCAAGGGTTTTGACCACATTCGCCAATGCCCTTGAGAGGCCTGATGTACGAACTCTGCACGCTCTGGTGGGGGAACGTTTACCATTGAGTACTGCAAGGTACGGATGGTGGTCGCCAATAAATCTAGCGCGACGGTTTGCGCATGATCACGCTGATACACCGACACTAAAAAGAGGGTTGCAGCCTGACCGGCCAGCACCGTCGCCAGTACCAACAGCATCAGCCTGGCGCGAAACGACTGCGGCAGCAGAAACTTAAGCGCGCTCACGGCGAAAAACGATAGCCAGTGCCCCAGACAGTTTGTATCCACCGAGGCTGTTTAGGGTCGTCTTCGAGGGCGCGACGTAAGCGCAAAATGGCGATGTCGATTGCCCGGTCGTTGCGCTCACCCGATTCGTCGTCGCGAGCCAGAGTGAGCAGTCGTTCACGCGAAAGCGGTTTGCCTGGGTTACGAATTAAGGCCTCAAGCAAATTGATTTCGCCTCCGGTCAACTTCACGAGCTCTACGCCGCGCATCAGTTGGCGCATGACCGGATCAAACGTGAACACGCCAAACTGGACAGGCGCGTTTTTGGTCAAGGCCGAGGCGCCGCGCTTGCGCCGCAGCACGGCTTGAATCCGCGCCAGTAATTCGCGGGGGTCAAAGGGCTTACCGACGTAATCATCTGCGCCCGCCTCAAGTCCGATGATGCGGTCAACCGATTCGTCGCGTGCGGTTAATAGAATGACTGGGATGTCTTCACCCTGTGCCCGCAACGCACGGCAGGCCTCGGCGCCGTCGCCACCGGGCATCATTCGATCCAGTACGATCAGTTCGGGCGCAAAGCGCAAAATGCGCGCCGCGAGATCGGTCGCATCTGGCGCAAGCAGGGTGTCAAAGCCATGCTTGTTCAGATAGTCAGCCAGCAATTGACGAAGCGCAGGATCGTCATCTACGACTAAAATTTTGATGCGCGGTTCAGTGACAGTTCGAGAGTCCATGGCGAGAGTGTGCAACGTGGCGTGGTTTTGAGCAAGCCGCTTGAAATCAATTGAAATGATCTTCGTTGCCCACGTGCAACCCAAGCGAATCCCCTACAATGCCGGCATGACAATGACGATTGATGCAAAGGCCAAAGCTGGCGCCGCCCAGGTGCTGGCAACGGTGTTTGGCTACGAGTCGTTTCGTGGCGACCAGCAGGCCATTGTTGAGCACGTCATCGGCGGCGGTGATGCCTTGGTGTTGATGCCAACAGGCGGTGGCAAATCCCTTTGTTATCAAGTGCCTGCGTTGGTTCGTGCAGGCGTTGGGATCGTGATTTCGCCCTTAATCGCTTTGATGCAGGATCAAGTCGATGCGCTGACCGAGTTGGGTGTGCGTGCGGCATTTTTAAACTCTACCCAAGATTGGCAGGATTCGCGTGACGTTGAGCAGGCTTTTTTGGCTGGCGAGCTTGACTTGTTGTATGTGGCTCCCGAACGACTATTGACTGACCGCTGCCTACAATTGCTGTTGCGCGGCAAGCTGGCCTTATTTGCCATTGACGAGGCGCATTGCGTATCGCAATGGGGGCACGATTTCAGACCTGAGTACCTGGGTTTGTCGATGTTGCACGAGCGCTGGCCAAACGTGCCGCGTATTGCACTCACCGCCACCGCCACCGATGTCACCCGTACCGAGATTGCTGAGCGTCTGGCGCTCGGTGAAGCGCGCCACTTTGTGGCGAGCTTTGATCGCCCCAATATTCGCTACCACATCGTCGAAAAACAAGAGGTGCGTAAGCAGCTTCTGCAACTGTTGCGACAAGAACACGCCGGTGACGCTGGCATTGTGTATTGCCTGTCTCGTAACAAGGTAGATGAGACCGCTGAGTTTTTGTGTGCGCAGGGTGTTGAAGCCTTGCCATACCATGCCGGGTTGGGGGCGGCAGTGCGTGCTAAAAATCAATCCAGATTTCTTCGCGAAGAGGGCATCGTGATGGTGGCTACGATTGCGTTTGGGATGGGGATCGATAAGCCTGATGTGCGCTTTGTGGCACATATCGATATGCCCAAGTCGGTCGAGGGCTATTACCAAGAGACTGGCAGAGCAGGGCGCGATGGCATGCCAGCGACCGCTTGGCTGGCCTATGGGCTGCAAGATGTCGTGCAGCAGCGCCGCATGATTGACGAATCAAGCGGTGATGACGCGTTCAGGCGCCGCTTGGGCTCGCAGTTGGATGCCATGCTCGGCTTGTGCGAAACCATTTCGTGCCGCCGCCAGCGGTTGTTGCAATACTTCGGTCAAAACATGTCGGGTTGCGGTAATTGTGACAATTGTTTGGTGCCCCCTGAGGCTTGGGATGGTACGGTGGCCGCTCAAAAAATGTTGTCAACGATTTACCGGCTCTGGAAAGAGCGCGGCCAGCGTTATGGGGCCGGTCATTTAATTGATATTTTGCGTGGTAAACAAACGCCGCGCGTGCTCGAGCATGGTCACGGTTCGCTTACCGTGTTTGGAATCGGCCAGGATCTGTCAGAGCAAGCTTGGCGCAGTGTCTTGCGACAACTGCTTGCGCACAGTTTGTTGATGGTCGACCAAGAGGGTTACGGAACTCTCGCGCTCACCGATCAAAGCCGAGCCGTCTTAAAAGGCGAGCGCACGCTGCTGTTACGTCGCGAAGCTGAGCGCGTAACCGAGCGCTCGGGGCGGGCAAACACCACACCTCGTAGCAAAGCCCCGCAATCAGATTTACCTCTCGCCGCGCAGCCTATTTTTGAGGCCTTACGAAGCTGGCGCGCCGGCATTGCGCGCAGCCATGGTGTGCCAGCGTATGTCATTTTTCATGACGCCAGCCTGCGCGAGATTGCGCTTGCGCGCCCAGATAGCCTTGATGCACTTTCACATGTGAACGGTGTTGGTACAAAAAAACTTGAGTCATATGGCGAATCGATTTTGGCGTGTATTGCCGAGTTTGAGGACGCGAATTGATTTGCGATGACTCCCCGTTGTCCGAAAGCTGCGTATCACTCACCCGTCAGCGTGCAAGCGTCAATCGAACAGTTTGCCGTCCGCTGTCGTACTGGGTGGTTTCAAACCCAAGTGGCGCCAAGTGGTTTGCGTGGCCATCCGTCCGCGCGAGGTACGCTGTAAATAGCCATGCTGAATCAGATATGGCTCAATCACATCCTCAATCGTGTCGCGCTCTTCTCCAATGGCGGCCGCTAAGCTGTCCACCCCAACTGGGCCGCCGTCAAATTTATGAATGATGGCCTCAAGCAGCTTGCGATCCATTAAATCTAAGCCTTGCGGGTCGACTTCAAGCATCGATAAGGCGGCTTTCGCAACAGCATCATCGATGGTGCCATTGGCCTTGACCTGGGCGTAGTCGCGCACGCGGCGCAGCAAACGATTAGCGATCCGTGGCGTACCACGCGCACGTCGGGCGACTTCAGACGCACCCTCTGGGGTAATAGGCACCTGTAACAAACCCGCACTGCGCGTGGCGATGCGGGTGAGCTCGTCGGGCGTATAAAACTCAAGACGTGACACAATCCCAAAGCGATCGCGAAGCGGATTGGTCAACATGCCAGCGCGGGTTGTTGCCCCGACCAGCGTAAAAGGTTGCAAATCGAGTTTCACACTGCGTGCAGCCGGGCCTTCGCCAATCAAAATATCAATTTGAAAATCTTCAAGCGCGGGGTAGAGGATTTCTTCGACAACGGGCGATAAACGATGGATCTCATCGATAAACAACACGTCGTTGCGCTCTAGGTTGGTGAGCAAGGCGGCTAGATCACCTGGGCGCTCAAGCACGGGGCCCGAGGTTTGCCGCAGGTTGACACCCATTTCGTGGGCGATGATGTGGGCAAGCGTGGTTTTACCCAGACCAGGCGGGCCAAAGAGCAATACATGGTCAAGCGATTCTTGGCGATTGCGGGCAGCTGAAATAAAAATCTGTAGTTGTTCGCGCACCCGTTGTTGGCCGACGTATTCTTCAAGCGCACGGGGGCGTAAGGCACGTTCGATGGATTCTTCGTTGGGCGAGGTGGCCTGGGGGGCCACCAAACGGGTTGGTTCGGCGCGAGAACTCAAAGAATCGGACTGTATAGCCATGAAAGTGTGATCTTTAGTAACAGAATGACGTTTGGCGCAAAACCGCCCAGACAATCGTACACTATCCCTCAGCTTGTTCCTTTATTTTAGAGAAACCTCATGTCGCTCGTTTTGCCTACTTATGATGATGTTGTTCATGCTGCGGCCACCCTCAAAGGTGTGGCGCACCGCACCCCCGTGATGACCTCGGACACGGCAGATCGGATGGCTGGCGCCAAGTTATTTTTTAAATGCGAAAACCTGCAGCGCATGGGTGCTTTTAAATTTAGAGGCGGCTACAACGCCATTGCGAATTTATCGCCCGAACAGCGCCGCGCCGGTGTCTTAACGTATTCGTCTGGCAACCACGCGCAGGCGATTGCGTTGTCGGGCAAGTTGTTAAGCGTGGCGACCACCATCATCATGCCGCACGACGCTCCGGTGGCAAAAAAGGCTGCAACCGAGGGCTATGGCGCGACCGTGGTCTCCTATGATCGTTACAAAGAAGACCGTGAAGATGTCGCGCGCGCACTTCAGCAAAAAACTGGCATGGTCATTATCCCGCCGTACGATCATCTTCATGTCATCGCAGGGCAAGGCACTGCCGCAAAAGAGTTATTCGAAGATGTGGGCGAGCTTGATTATTTGCTGGTGTGTTTGGGCGGTGGTGGTTTGCTGGCAGGCAGCGCCTTGTCGGCTGCTGCGTTGAGCCCCAATTGCAAGGTCTACGGTGTTGAGCCTGAAGCTGGCAATGATGGTCAGCAATCGTTGCGCAAGGGCGAGGTCGTGCGCATCGATCCGCCAAGGTCGATTGCCGATGGCGCCTTGACGCTGTACCTGGGTCAGTTGACGTTTGGCGTCATTCAACAAAAAGTCACTGATATTTTGACTGTCACCGACCCTCAATTGGTTGCAACAATGAAATTCTTTGGTGAGCGAATGAAAATTATTGTTGAGCCCACTGGTTGCTTAGGCGCCGCTGCAGTGATGCACGGGGCGTTAGCGGTGCCCTCTGGTGCACGGGTAGGCGTGATCTTGAGTGGTGGTAATGTAGACTTGAAATCCTATGCGGATTTCATCACGCAGGCTTGAGTATCTTTGGGGGCGGTATGCGCATTCTGGTTATTGGCGGGGCAGGGTTTATTGGGCGACAAGTCGTGGGTCGCCTGGTGGCGCAGGGGCATGTTGTGCACGTACCGACCCGCCAGTTGCAGCATGGTCGAGACTTGTTGGTGCACCCGACGGTCACGGTGATGCAAGCCGATATTCATAATGATGTCACGCTTGATCGCCTTGTCGCAGGCTGCGATGTTGTAGTGAATTTTGTGGGCATTTTGCACAGCCGCACCGGACAGCCTTATGGGGCAGACTTTGATCGCGCACATGTGCAGTTACCCCACCGCATCGCGCAAGCGTGTCGCACGCATCAGGTTAAGCGGTTTATTCACCTGAGTGCCCTGGGTGCCGATCTGCGCGCCCCAAGCGGCTATTTGCGTTCTAAGGCGGCGGGCGAGCAGGCGATTCGTAACACCTACGCGACTGCAGGCAATGGCGATTTCACAATTTTTAGGCCCTCGGTGGTGTTTGGACCTGAAGACAAGTTTATGAATATGTTCGCGCAGCTCGCGCGTTTTTTGTTTGTGCTGCCCATTGCAGGCGCGAACGCAAAAATGCAGCCTGTTTATGTGGGTGACGTGGCCACCGCAGTGATGAATGTTTTGACCTTACCCGCAGCCGCTAATCAGACCTACGACTTGGCGGGCCCGCGCACGTACACACTTGGTGAGTTGGTGAAGCTCGCTGCACTCTGGAGCGGGCACCCGCGTATGGTGATTGATTTGCCGATGGCGCTTGGTCGCTTGCAAGCTAGAGTGTTCGAATGCATGCCAGGTGAGCCGCTGCTTTCACGCGATAATTTGCTGTCATTATCGGTGGATAACGTTAGCGCCGAACCGCTGTCGGCGGATTTAAATTTGGTGGCAACACCTCTTGAGTCTGTGGCACCTATTTATTTGAAGCCAACAGCTTGAAGTGACCAGGCTGATATTTGAAGCGCAACACTTAAAATGCGCAAGCGAAGCGGGGCTTGTTTCTGCAGAGTTTGATGCGATGTATGAGCGGGATTTGTGTCTCAAGTCGCAATCTGACAAAATCGCGAACGGAGCTTTAAACTTTTGCTAAAGATGCAAAAAATCAATGATTAAAAAACGAGACAAAACAAACATGACAACGGTTAAACAAGGCAAAGCTTTAAATATTAAAGAGTCCCGCATTCTGATCGCTGGTGCGGCTAGCCTGGTGGGTTCGCATACTGCAGATTTGTTACTCAAAGAAGGCGCCCGCGAAGTTCTGCTGTTGGATAACTTCTCGTTTGGCTCGATGGATGCCATTGCTCACTTGCAAAATGATCCACGTATCAAAATCGTGCGGGCAGATTTAATGCGCTTGCCTGATTTGCTCGATGCGACAAAGGGTGTGGATGGCGTGGTGCATTTGGCTGCCTATATGACCCTGGGGTTTTCGCAAACGCCTTGGCAAGCGGTTGATGTCAATATCCGTGGCGCGCAAAATATGCTTGAGGCGTGTCGCATCAACCAAGTTAAAAAAGTGGTCTTTGCTTCGTCGAATGCCGTTTATGGCTATGGCACGGGGATCAAGGGCGCCCTGCACGAAGAGATCCCCTTTCATTCAATTGGCGCGCCACCTGCGGCGATTTTGTACGGCGCCTCAAAAATTATGGGCGAGCAGTTGTGCCGCCATTATTATCAAAGCGCTGGGCAAGATTACGTTGTCTTGCGTTATTCGACGGTGTACGGCGAGCGTCAGCATTACCGCGCCGCCAATTCGCTGTACATCATGGAAACCTACGACTTGGTGCGTACTGGTCAGGCGCCTGTTTTGCCAGGGGATGGTACTGACACCAAGCATTTTGTACATGTCTCAGACGTTGCGCGCGCTAATCTTGCTGCGTTACAAAGCACCGCGACCGATGTGGCGGTCAATGTTTCTGGCCCAGCGCCCATCACGACAGGCGAACTTGTTCAGTTGGTGCTTGACTATTGCAAAAGTTCGCTCAAGCCTGAAATTCGTCCAGACCCCCCAGGTAAAGTGCGCTTGACCTCTGGTGGGGCTTTCCACATCCCGCACGATAAAGCTGGCGAAGTGATCGGCTGGAAGCCAGTCGTCACCATGAAAGAGGGCGTGACGCGCTTACTGGCGTGGCTTGAACAGCAAAAGAAATAAGGTCAACAGCCCAGGCCTCGGACTCAACGCAAAAGGATCTTAGATGCAACGCTATCTGCAGCAAGGCATAACAATACTTTTTTGTTGTTTAGGGTTCTTTTCAACGGGGGCGAGGGCATGGCCTGATCGACCGATTGAGATTGTTGTAGGTTTTGCGCCGGGTGGGGGCACCGACATTACGGCAAGAACGCTTGCAACGTATCTTGAAAAAGAGCTCGGAGGCTCAGTGGTGGTTGTCAATAAATCGGGTGCATCGGGCGCAATCGGTTTGGCCTATGTGGCTCGCGCAAAGCCCGATGGCCATACTTTGGGCATGACAAATATGCCTGGGTTATTGACCATACCCATAGAGCGCGAGGCGGGCTATGTACCTGCTGACTTCACATATTTAGCGAACCTAGTAAGAGACCCTTGCGCCTTTAGCGTCAGCATCACTTCGCCGTATAAAACTCTCGCGGATCTGGTTGCTGCGGCCCGCGCAAATCCCGGGAAAATCAGCGTGAGCACCTCGGGGATAGGAACCGATGACCACTTGCAAATGGCCTTTTTTGAAAAGGCGACCGGTACGAAACTGAACCACGTTCCGTTTAACGGCGCCGCTCCTCAACGCAATGCTGTATTCGGTGGTCATACAGACGTGGGTGGGATGAATATTGGCGAAGCCATGCCGTATAACGGCATTAACTTACGTATTTTGGCGCAAGCAGCCGAGGTGCGCTCAGCACTGGCTCCAGATGTACCGACGTTTAAAGAGCAGGGTGTAGATGTCGTGTTGGCGTCTGAGCGGGGGTTAGTCGGCCCCAAAGGCTTGCCTAAGGATGTGCAAGAAAAATTAGAAACCGCACTTAGCAAAATTGCGAAAAATCCAGAGTTTATTCAACAGATCCGTTCTCAATTTACTGAACTCGATTATGTGCCAAGTGAAGCGTGGCAAGCGCGTTTAAGTCGGGCTGACCTTGAGCTGCGCGCGCTCTGGAAGACGCAACGCTGGACTGACTAATTTAGACCATACGCCATTAAAGTGACAAAGAGTTTGCGAATAAAAAAAGGATTCATCTGCAAGCGACAAGGTTCGATTCTGTTTCGAAATAAGATCGACACCGTGACTGAGACAATTAATTCAGCGACAGAAAATAAAATGACAAGTATATTTTTAAAAAAAATGTTTCAAACCACTTGTGGGCTTTTTTTAGCGTTACTGGTGGTTTTGGGTGCCTCGCCTGACACTCACGCGGCTGAGTTTCCTGAAAAAGCGGTCACGCTCATTGTGCCCTATCCGGCAGGCGGCGCGACCGATGTGATCGCGCGCCTGATTGCTGAAAAATTACCAGCGGTGTGGGGGCAGCAGGTCGTGGTCGCCAATCGTCCGGGCGCAGGTACGACCTTGGCCGCTGAGGCGTTAGCCCGCGCCCCTGGTGATGGCTATATGCTGTACATGACCACTGCAGCGCATACGATCAGTGCCAGTCTGTATAAAAAACTCAACTACGATCCGATTAAGGATTTTGCGCCCATTACGTTGGTGTCAACAATTCCCTTGGTATTAGTGACGACCGCAGCATTACCCGTGAATACGGTGCCAGAGTTGGTGGCGTACGCAAAAGCTCAAAAAAATGGGTTGTCGATGGCCTCGACGGGTAACGGTACCCCGCAACACTTGACGGGCGAACTCTTTAAGGCCAAGACCGGAGCCCCTTTGGTGCATGTGCCTTATAAGGGCGATTCGCCGATGTTGACGGATTTAATCGGCGGGCAGGTGCAGGTGGCGTTTGTTACCTTGTCTGCAGCGTTGCCCTTTATTAAGTCGGGCAAGTTGCACGCGATTGCGCTAGCCCATCCGACGCGGGTCGAGGCACTGGCTGGCGTACCAACAATGGCTGAAGCTGGCATGCCAGGCTTTAACGCAGCGACTTGGTTTGGTTTGTTTGGCCCGGCAACGATGCCGCAAGCGTTACGTCAAAAAATTTATCAAACCGTGCAGCGCATTGTTGCCGAACCCGGAATGCAACAGCGACTCCTCGAAATGGGTGGAGAAATCAACAACAGTTCACCGGCTGAATTTCAAATAGTCATCGACGCTGAAGTTAAAAATTGGGCAGAGGCAGTGAAGTTATCAGGCGCGAGTGTTGATTAGCGTGACAAACTTTTGAGAGCAAGCCTGATGCCATCAGACACGCTCACGCCCTCGGGTAAAGTCTTAAGCGCCGAGAGCGACTCGCGCTCAGAATAACCGAGCGCGGTCAAGGCGTGTAGCACATCGGTCTGGTTACCGGCTGAGACGCTTGGCGTGGCGCCTAAATCAGCGCCGAGTTTGCCCTTCATCTCAAGTAGCAGGCGTTGGGCTGTTTTAGTACCAATGCCAGGGATACGTGTTAGGCGAACGGGCTCTTGTAGCGTGATGGCCTGCGCCAGGTCTGCGACCGACATGCCCGACAATACTGCAAGTGCGGTGCGTGCACCAATACCACTGACTTTGACGAGCTCTCGAAACGCAGCACGCTCTTGTGCGCTTGAAAATCCAAACAAAATATGTGCGTCCTCGCGCACCGTGAGGTGCGTCAGGATTGTGACTTGCGCGCCAAGTTCTGGCAGTGCGTAAAACGTCGTCATTGAGACATCAATCTCGTAGCCAACCCCTTGCACGTCTAAACCGATGCGAGGAGGCATTTTTTCGTACAAGGTACCAGTGAGTCGACCGATCATTGTTGTGTTCCTTGAGTTAGCCCAGTAGTCGCCCGCCACGCACGCGTGTACGCCCGCGCGCGGTACGCTGTTGATAGCTGGTCACGCCGAGTTTTTCGGCTAAAGGGCTGACGTGTGCGTGGCAGATTGCGCAAGCGAGTGCGTCAGCTGAGTCAGGCGCAGGGACACCATCAAGCGATAACAAACGCTGCACCATCATTTGCACTTGTTCTTTGGCGGCACGCCCGGCCCCCACCACTGATTTTTTAATTTGCAGAGCGCTGTACTCAAATACGGCTAAATTCCGGTCTGCCAGCGCACAAAGTGCTGCGCCGCGTGCCTGACCAAGTAGCAAGGTGGTGGCCGGATTAGTATTCATGAACACTATTTCTAACGCGGCTACGTCTGGATGTGTATCTTCAACGACTTGACGCAGGTTATCGAGAATCACTTTCAGTCGTAGGGGCAGCGTGATGTCAGTAGGCACGACGATGGTGCCGCTTGCGACATAGGTCAGACGCGAGCCAACCAGATCAATCACGCCAAACCCCGTGCGGCGCAAGCCTGGATCGACGCCTAAGATGCGCATACGCTTTGGCATACAGAGCGTTGAGACTTCATGGGTGAAGAGGCTTAATGCCTGAAGTGACGCATGCCGGTCAGCACCATCACAATGCCACGTTCGTTGGCCGCTGTAATGACCTCGTCATCGCGCATGCTGCCACCAGGCTGAATGACGCTGGTCGCGCCTGCATCAATCACAACGTCGAGTCCGTCACGAAACGGAAAGAATGCATCAGAGGCTACGGCTGAACCTTTGAGCGTCAGGCCGGCGTTTTCCGCTTTAATTGAGGCAATGCGGGCTGAATCGACACGACTCATCTGACCGGCCCCGACGCCTAAGGTCATGCCCTCACCGCAAAAGACTATCGCGTTTGATTTGACAAACTTGGCGACCTTCCAGGCAAAAAGCAAATCGTTGAGCTGTGCCGGTGTGGGTTGTTTGAGCGTCGCAACTTTTAGGTCGCTTGCCTGCACGGTTTGTGCGTCAGGGGTTTGCACCAGCCAGCCGCCACCTACGCGCTTCACATCGATATCGTTTTGACCGTCGCCCATTGGTACTTGCAATACGCGGACGTTTTTCTTGGCTGTCAAAAATTCAAGCGCAGCTTGGTCGTAGCCCGGTGCAAGCAAGACTTCAACGAACTGGTTGCTGATTGCTTGAGCGCACGCGAGAGTGACGTTGCGATTAAAGGCAATAATGCCGCCAAAAGCTGATGTTGGATCAGTTTTAAAGGCTTTGAGGTAGGCATTGACGGCAGTGTCGGCTACGGCCACGCCGCACGGATTAGCGTGTTTGACGATGACACAGGCTGGCTCGGCAAAACTGCGTACACAATCCCAAGCTGCATCTGAATCAGCAATGTTGTTAAAAGAAAGCTCTTTGCCTTGCAATTGCACGAAGTTACCTAGCAGGCCTATGGGGCAGCTTGGGTCAACATAAAAGGCAGAGCGCTGCTGGGCGTTTTCGCCATAGCGCAATACTTGTTGCTGGTGCACTTGTAGTGTGAGCGTATTTGGCCAGATGGTGCGCTCGGGTGCCGTGTCTTGTGCAGGCTCGGGCGCGACTAGGCTACTCAGGTAAGCAGCAATCGCACCATCATAGGCACTCGTGTGTGCGTAGACCTTGGTAGCGAGTGCCAGTCTCAGTGCGTACGAGGTGTCGCCAGTGGTATCCATCTCTTTCAAGACACGTGCGTAATCAGCGGGGTCGATGACGACGGTGACGCCGCCGGCTTCGGTACCGTGATTTTTTGCTGCCGCGCGCAGCATGGCAGGCCCGCCAATGTCAATGTTTTCGACTGCCTCGGCGAAAGTGCACTCAGGCTTGGCGACCGCCGCGCGAAACGGGTACAGGTTCACCACGAGCAGGTCGATACGCTCAATGCCATGCTCGTGCAGGGTTTGCAAGTGCTCGGCGCTATCGCGTCGGGCCAGCAGGCCACCATGAATTTTTGGATGCAGAGTTTTGACGCGACCATCTAGAATTTCAGGTGACCCAGTATGTTGTGCAACTTCGGTCACTGTTAAACCGGCCTCTGCCAGTAATTTTGCTGTGCCTCCGGTTGAAAGCAGGCGCACACCGCGTTTGGCAAGGGCCTTGGCAAAGTCGACGATTCCGGTTTTGTCTGAAGCAGAGAGGAGTGCAGTTTGAATAGTCATATAAGCTTGTGTGCTAACAGTTTTTTTCGAAGAGTGTTACGCGTCACACCCAACATGAGGGCGGCACGAGATTGATTATTGTTCGCCCGTTGCATGGCAACCTCTAGCAAGGGGCGTTCGACGCAGCCGATCACCATGTCGTACAGATTATGGGGCTCGGTGTCACCCAGGTCGGCAAAGTAACTGTCAAGACTGAGGCGTACCGCTTCATCAAGAATATTATTTTTTTTCATCAGAACCACCTTCAAGCGGCGTGCAGGTATGGCGAACGAAGGGTGTGATTGTCGCAGGTTGTCGCTCGACTGTCTGCATGAGTCGCAGCTTGCGCTGAAAACCAAAGATTGACGGCGGTGAATTGCTCGGCGGTGGTTTCGAGTCGGTTGATATGCGCCGAGAGTGCCAAACCATCGGGCAGATTACTGACGTACCAGCCAATGTGCTTGCGAGCGGTTTTGACCCCGACGCTTTCGCCATAAAACTGGTAGTGATCGTCCAGGTGATGTAGTAACAACTCTCGCATTTCTGCCCAAGTAGGGGGCGCTAGTGTTTGGCCCGTACGCAGAAAATGATCAATTTCTCTGAAAATCCATGGGCGGCCTTGTGCCGCGCGCCCAATCATGACGGCATCGGCGCCTGTGTAAGCGAGCACGGCGCGGGCTTTTTCAGGGCTATCTATGTCGCCATTGGCCACGACCGGAATCGAAATACTGGCTTTGACTTCGCGGATGGTGTCGTATTCGGCTTCGCCTAAATACAAATCTGCACGAGTACGACCGTGCAGCGTGAGCGCAGCGATGCCGGTCTCTTGCGCAAGATACGCAATACGCAGCGCGTTGCGATGCTCGCGATCCCAGCCCGTGCGGGTTTTGAGTGTGACGGGTATGCCAAAAGGCGTACATGCCTGAACAACGGTTTCAAGAATGCGGGCGACAAGATCTTCGTGACGCAGCAGCGCCGAGCCTGAGGCGACGTTGCACACTTTTTTGACCGGACAGCCCATGTTGATGTCGATGACGCGAGCACCTTTGCTGATATTAAAAACAGCGGCTTGCGCCATCATTTGTGGGTCAGCACCAGCGATTTGCACAGCGACGGGCTCGTTTTCACCATCGTGATTCAGACGGCGCGAGGACTTCACGGTTTGCCATAACTGAGGGTTGCTGGCGGCCATTTCAGATACCGCGTAACCCGCTCCAAGCCGCTTGCATAATTGGCGAAAAGGTCGATCAGTTACCCCGGCCATGGGGGCAACAAAAACGTTATTCGTGAGAGACCAAGGGCCAATATTCATCGGCAAATTGTAACGCCTTAAGCTTGCTCAAGGCTTAACGCAGGGTCTGGCTGAGGCTGGGGCAGCCACCTGAGTCCATTTGGTTTGGTAAGGCGAAGGCTACAGCCTGAGCCCTTGTAATAAATGGCGAGCAAGCGGTGCGCGCAGCGCTGGCAACAGATCCATCCCTAGTAATCCTAGGCCAGCGGCGTGCTCAATCAGAGGAAGTTTTGTTGTGAAGACCCGCGAGAGTAGATCGGTCAGCCGAACCGTTAGTTGACGATCGGGGCCGCGCAGCTGTTCATAGCGCTGCAAGGCCACGGTAGGTGTTTGCTCTGGCGTCAAAAGCCAGTCGCGCAACACAATCGCAAGCGTCGCGGCATCGCGCAGCCCTAGGTTCAGGCCCTGCCCTGCAACGGGGTGTAGAGTTTGAGCTGCATTGCCGATGGCCACGCAGCGCCCGTCGATCGCTTGAGGGCGCAAAGTCATGGCCAGAGGCACGCAAGCAATAGGTCCTTGTATGGTGAGCGTGCCTAATCGCGAGCCAAACATCTCGGTGAGTGCATGCGAAAACTGCTCAGGCGTGAGGGCTTGCAGGGCTGTTGCATGTTCAGGCGAACAGCACCAGACAATGGATTGCTCACCTAGCGCTTCTGGATGCGGCAAAACCGCCAACGGGCCTTCGTTTGTAAAGCGTTCAAACGCCCAGCCGGCCCTTGGCCTGCTCGCACGCGCCCGGGTAAGTAGGGCGTACTGTTTGTATTGACGGGTGGGCTCAACGGCTGTCAAGCCGTCTGCGTGAATGACGAGCTTTGCGCGTATGCGGTTCGACCCTTGTTCAACATTGACGCCCAAGGTATCTTGGCCAGTCATGCGTGCGCTGTCGCCATTTAAAACTTGTACACCGCTTGCGTGTATCGCTCGGGCAAGCTTGTCGTAAAGCTGTCCATAACGCACGACGCAGCCTAGCTCGGGTACGTCAAAGTCATGGTGCCTGATGACAGTACGCCCGAGCCGTCCGCGTTGCGAAACATGAATGGTTTGAATCAGTGCTGCCTGCTGTGGCCAGGCGCTCAGGCTGTCAAGCAACACGCGACTGCCGTGATTGACGGCCAATACGCGCGGGTCAAGCTCAGGGCGATGGCCGTATTGAGAGGCCGTTTCGGTTTGTAACAAGGCGATGCGCGCCGGATGCGGTGCGAGTCGCTCAAGTAGTAGGGCTAAAGCGCTGCCTACGGGGCCACCGCCTAAAATCGCAAGGTCAAAGTTTTTTGGTTGCATTGGCGTATTTTATGCCAGTGTCAAGCGTTGACAGGGAATAACTGCGGATCAGTCATCACTTAGAACGAGGTACCGCCTCGGAGCAGCCGCCATGTCGAGTCAGTGCGTGTTCTACACTGTCGTTGTCGTTGGTGCGATTTTCGTTCAAGACACCAAGGTCGCTTTAAACGAGTCAAAGCCACGCTTTAATCCGAGCTGTTTCGATTTATTTTCTTAAAATTTTACAGAGCCTCATGACTGCATCTCCTGCCCCACATTCAACGTCTTCAGCACGTTTTCGTCACAAAACAACGGTGGGTTTATTGGCGGCGTTACTTGGCTGTGTCGGCGCGCACTGGTGGTACTTGAAGCGGCGTCACGCATGGCTCGTGAGTGTGTTTGGTGTTGCGCTGATGATTGCCAGTGCCTTTGCTGATATCTGGTACGAGAACCCGGCATTTTTCTTGCTCTTTATTCCGATCTTAGATGGCTTTATCGAGGCCATTGTTTTATGTCTGATGAGCGATGCCAAGTTTGACGGCTTTTATAACGTAGGTTTGGTGCGCGAGCGCCCAAGCGGTTGGGGTGCCGTGTTGATCGCGATTTTTACACTCTTAATTGGTACCGTTGCCTTAATGTTTGGTATCGCGATGATCGTGATCTATGTCTGGACCGCGCTTGGGTGGCTTGACGGCTTTGATTTTAATTCGGATTAAAGCAGCTTATTTGGTAAAGGTGGCAATCAGATAAGTTGTTGCGGTCGTTGCGGTGGTGGTAGCAATCAAGACACCAGTCACCCAGCGAATGATTGTCCAAGTCTGTGCGTTCAGATCCCTTTGAAGATCCTCTTTGGTAGCAAGCGTTGGAATGATTGCTTCAAGTTTGGTGAGACGAATTTCCATTGTTAAGTTTCCTGTTGTGCTAAACGATGAACGCAGATTCTACACATCGTTATTATGCGCTTCAAGGTTGATAAATTATGCCTAGACGAATCCGTAGCGTGTAACAGTTGTTACTGCGTGCGTGTGACATCTAAGATGTAATAAGTGTTATCGCGCGCGCATGATGGCTTCGATCTCGTCCGCGGCAACGGGCACGCCACGCGAGATCAATTCGCAACCTGTTTCGGTGACCACAGCATCGTCTTCGATTCTGATACCAATGCCCCAAAATTTTTCTGCAACGTCTGGCGCAGGGCGCACATACAGCCCCGGCTCGATGGTTAACACCATGCCAGCTTGTAGCTGCCGCCAAGGGCGTTCTTCAGCTGACGCTGGGGGGCTGCGATAGCTGCCCACATCGTGCACGTCCATTCCCAGCCAGTGACCAGTGCGGTGCATATAAAACTGTCGGTAAGACGCGGTTTCGATGGCTTGGGCAAGTGTGCCTTGCAGCAAACCTTCGTCTAATAAACCTTGCGTGAGCACTTGGACGGCCGCGTCGTGCCCCGCGTTGAAGTGCTGTTGCGGTGAGGTTTTTTCGTAAGCGGCTTGTTGTGCCGCTAATACGATGTCGTACAGGGCGCGCTGGGGTCCTGAGAACTTGCCGTTGGCGGGAAACGTGCGTGTGATGTCTGACGCATAGCCATCAAGTTCGCAGCCCGCATCAATCAAGACCAGATCGCCTGCTTGCATCACGGCATTGCCTGCGCGGTGGTGCAACACACAGGCGTTAGCGCCAGCGGCCACGATGCTGTCATAGGCCACCGATTGTGCGCCCTGTTTTCGAAAGTGATACAGCAGTTCGGCCTCAAGTTCATACTCATGGCAACCGGGATGCGCTGCCTGCATGGCACGCACGTGGCCTTGCGCCGAAATCGCGGCCGCCGCCCGCATGGTGGCGAGTTCAGTGGCATCTTTGACTAAACGCATCTCTGCTAATACGTCGCTCAGATCTAACCATTGGCGAGGTAAGGCACGGGTGTCACGCACAGTGCTGTGAGCCGTGGCAAGCCAGCCTTGCAGCTGCTTGAGTAAGTCGGGCTGAGCCGTGCGCGACAAGGTGCTGAACAGATTGCGTTGGCCAACTAACAGCGTCGGGAGGAGGGTATCAAGGTCTTTGACCTCATGCGCCTGATCAAAGCCAAAGTGTTCTGCCGCCGCTTCGGGGCCCCAGCGTACGCCGTTCCAGATCTCGACATCTGGATTTTTGCCTTCGCAGAACAAAATACTTTGATCCACCTCGCCGGCCACCAAGACTAACCACGCCTGCGCCTCAGAGAAGCCCGTTAGGTAATAAAAATCACTGTCGTGGCGATAGCTGTAGTGGTTATCGCGATTGCGCGTGCGTTCAGGTGCCGTCGGTATGACTGCGATACCGCCCCCCAAGCTATGCATCCAGGTCAGCAATTGGTGGCGACGGCTGGTCAGACGATTAAGGTTGCGTGTTGCAAGAGGCATAAGGGTATCGCATGCAGTGGTTGAGCTAACGACATACTACAATCTCTGGGCGGCTTCTGTACGAGAAGGCCTCACTCAATAAGGTTTTGCGATGGATTGGATTGGCTGGCTTGAACCTTGGGAGGTCTCTCCCACCTTGCTTGTCTGTTTTCTGGCCGCTGGCGTGTTGTTTGTGCGCGGTCAGCGCGTTCATCGGGTGAATCGTACAAGGCAGTGGCTGTTCTGGAGCGGGTTAGTCTTGTTGTACCTGTCGCTGCACACCATGCTTGATTATTATGCCGAGCGCATGTTTTTTATGCATCGGATTCAGCACTTGGTGTTGCACCACCTTGGGCCTCTGGTGGTGATGGCTGCCTACCCTGGTCAAGTTTTGCGGGCCGGTTTGCCACTCGGGTGGCGCCGTGGCTTGCAACGCTTTAATCACACCTGGCTGGGGCGCAGTTTGATCGCGATCCTGACCAATCCCATTATCGTGCCAGCACTGTTTGTCTTTTTAGTCATTGTGTGGCTGATTCCGTCAGTGCAGTTTTATTCAATGCTCGACTGGCGCTTGTATCGCCTGATGAACTGGTCGGTCGTCATCACTGGTTTCATGTACTGGAATTTGATTCTCGATCGGCGCGTTTGCCCGCCCTCTGCCATGAGCCCGGGCGGGCGGGTAATTTCACCCATCGTGACCATGGCGCCGCAAATGGTGGCTGGTGCCATCATCGCCTTCACCGAGCGCGACTTGTATCCTTTGTTTGATTTATGTGGGCGCGCCATCGCGATGGACGCACAAACCGATCAGATGATCGGTGGTTTGACAATGTGGATACCGGCCGCCATGACCGAGGTGATTGGTTTGATGGTTGCCCTGCGCACCCTCATGCGACTTTCGTCGAAGGGCCGCTGGGGCGAGAAAAAGCAAACTCTCAGGGCTTAACGCAGGACGGGTTTGTAGGCGTTAGGGAAGCAGGTTGTGGTACTTGCGACCAAGCGCCACGTTCGCCTTGAACCAGCCCTCTTTGTTACCGCAGTCGTAGCGCACGCCTTCGTAACGATGCGCAAATACAGCTTTCTCTTTCATCAATGAGGCGATGCCATCGGTCAGTTGAATCTCGCCGCCTGCGCCGGCCTGAGTTTGCCGTAAATGGGCAAATACCCGAGCATCCAAAACATAGCGTCCCACCACAGCCAAGGTTGAGGGTGCGACATCCGATTTTGGTTTTTCAACGATATGGCGAACCCGTTCGGTGCGCTCACTGACTGGATCGGTGGCCACGATGCCATATTTGTCAGTATCTTTGAGGGGTACCTCTTGCACGCCCAAGATGCTGCCCTGATAGGTCAAGGCGGCGTCGATCAACTGTCCGATGACTGGGCGGTCAGCGTCAAGCAAGTCGTCTGCCAGCAAAACCGCAAAGGGCTCGTCTCCGACGATGGGGGCCGCGGTCAAAACGGCATGGCCTAAGCCCAAGGGGGCAGATTGCCTAATATAAATACAACTGACGTGCGAGGGCAAAATGCCCTTCACAATCGCTAAAAGCTCAGCTTTACCTTTGCGCGCAAGCTCAGCTTCCATTTCGGGGGCAGAGTCAAAATGGTCTTCGATGGCGCGCTTATTACGGCCTGTCACAAAAATCAAGTCTGTAATACCAGCGGCAACCGCCTCTTCAACGGCATACTGAATCAACGGTTTGTCGATAACGGGTAACATTTCTTTTGGCATGGCCTTGGTTGCCGGTAAAAAACGAGTGCCTAGGCCGGCAACTGGGAAGACTGCTTTGCGAACGGGACGCATAATTTATTCCTGAAGGGTAGGGCCGCACATGTACGGAACCAAATGTAACAGCCGCCATCATAAACGTATGGCAAATGACATTCTAATGAATCCACTGCAATCGATGCCTAAAAAGTGCATGGCAAGTTTGTTGGTGCTCGCGCTTGGTTGGCAGGGTGCCTGGGCACAGCCCTCGTCTGCGCCTTCACTTGGGCCCGCGTCAAGTTCAGATCTGTCGCCGGCGCTTGAGCGGCGCCTGGGCGAGGCCATCATGGTTGAAGGACGGCGCGACCCAGATTACATCAAAGATCCTGATTTAAGTCAGTATTTGAACGCAATGGGCAAGAAAATAGCCGCCTACGCCCCAGGCGGGGCCCCAGATATTGAAGTGTTTGGCGTGCGGGATTCGGTTATCAATGCGTTTGCCATGCCGGGTGGGTATATCGGTGTGCATACCGGTTTAATTGTGACCTCAGGCACCGAGGCTGAACTGGCCGGAGTCCTGGCACACGAAATCGCACACGTCACGCAGCGCCACATCGCCCAAGGGCTGACCCAACAGCAACAGAGTGGTCATCTTGCACTCGCGACGCTTGCGGCATCGATTCTTGCCGCAATGACGCCCGGCGGCGGACAGGCTGCGATGGGAATCGCAGCGTTTGGTCAGGCGGCTGCGGTCGCGCAGCAGCTGGGATTTTCACGCGATGCCGAGCACGAAGCTGACCGTACGGGTTTTGAAATGTTGCGCAAGGCCGGCTATGACCCAAACGGGATGGCGGTGATGTTTGGGCGCTTGATGCAGTCCTCAAGTCTGAACGAAGGGCGCGGTGGCGGGGTATACGTGTCAACCCACCCGCTGAGTATTTCGCGGATGACTGACATGCAAAATCGGATCCGACAGTTGCCCGTTGCTAGTTACCAGGCCTCAGATGAGTTTTGGTTTGTGCGTGCCAAGGCGCGGATTTTGCAGTCGATCGACCCGCGCGCGCTCGTTCAAACGACGGAGCAAATGCAAGAAGAGATTCGGCCGAGCGCCAAAACCGGCCCGACGGCTGCGGGTGGTGTCGCCAGGCGAGCCGCAGCCTGGTACGGGCTATCGCTTGCCGCGGTGGTACGCAAAGATTTCAAAACGGCAGCTAGTGCGCTTGAACAGGCACAAGCGTTGAGCGCGAACTCGCCCTATTTAGAGCTGCAAAGTATTGAGCTAGATTTGGCTCGCAAACAAGTCGCACAGGCCTTGGCGACGGCGCAGGCCGCGCAAAAGCGCTGGCCCGAGCGGCGCGCTTTTTCGTTAAAAATTGCCGAGTGCTTGCAGTTGCAAGTAAAAGACAAAGAGGCCATCACGTATTTGCAAGAGCAGATCAAACGTTGGCCAAAAGTTGAACCTGACTTTTACAAAATGTTGGGCTATAGCCACGAGCGCTCAAATGAGCCCGTGGCGGCTCGTCAGGCAATGGCCTCGTACTATGAGCGTTTAGGGGCGCTGTCTGCGTCAGTTTCTCAGTTGCAACAGGCTCGCACGTTGTCGCAAGATTTTTATGTGCAGTCTCAGATCGACGTGCAGATTCGTGTGTTAACCGCCAAAATCGCCGAAGACCGCAGATTGCTTGAGCGTTTTAAGTCTTAGGATCAGTCAAGGTATTGAAAAAACGCATGAGCCTGTCAGGGAGCCAGTTCAAGTGGCCAGGCCAAGCACCGCTGACAAAACCAGCATGACCGCCAAGCGCTGGCTGGTGCAAAGTGATGGCCTCACTGCAATCATTGGGCCCCACTAGCGTGTGCTCGGGTAAAAAGGGATCATTTCTGGCGTTTAACACGACTGTGGGTGTCACGATCTTTTTTAGCCAGGGCTTACTGGCGGATTGGGTCCAGTAATCAAAGGCATCTTTAAAGCCATGCATGGGCGCGGTGTAAGCGTGATCAAAGTCACGTAGGTCGCGTGCCTGATTTACTTTGAATACATCAATCACACCAGGATATCTGCGTGCCTTTTCAAGCACTTTTGGTTTGAGAGAGCGTAAAAAATGACGCGAATACACTTCGCGGTTAAAGAGGTTGTCTGACAGATGGTTGCCCGCGGCCACCAAATCGAGCGGGGCAGAAATGCCTGCGGCCCCGCAAAGCCAATCAAGCTGCGTGGCGCATTCGCCTAAATACTTCAATAACGCGTTACCCCCAAGCGAAATGCCTGCGGCATGCCAACGTGCCTGGGGCGCGTGTTGTCGCACTGTGTTTAGAATAAAACCGATGTCGGCAGAGTCACCTGAGTGATATGCGCGTGCCAGGCGGTTTGCAAAGCCAGAGCAACCGCGAAAATGTGCAACAACGACGATCCAGCCTCGGGTTTTGAAGAAGGTGGCGATCGACTGTGCATAGCGGCTACCGCTATTGCCTTCAAGCCCATGAAATAGCAGTAAGGCCGGTGCTTGCGCCATGTCGCGCAGGCGTTGTTGTTCGGTTTGTGTCAGCCAGCGCGCAGCCGCAGTGTGGCTCAAAGAGCGCTCTTGCGTGCGCGTGTGATGAGTCACTAAGCCTGGATAGGTCCAATCCAAATCGATAAAGTCGCCGTCGGGTGTGTCGCAACGCAAGCGGGCGAAACGAAGCCGGTTTGTCGGGGCTAACAACGCACCGAATAGCGTTTGGCTGTGCCGTTCGGGCAGCCAGTTCGGGGCGAGGCAAGGTGAAAGGTCGAGGGAAGCTGGCACTATGATGTGAGCTTAGTGCAACAGACCGGTAGCTTCGTGCGAGTCGAGTAAGCCGGGTTGCTCGGGTGCAGCCGATGCGTGATGCATCACCAGACGCCACCCTGTTGGGCCCTTGTGATACACGTTGGTGGCGTAGCAGTGCGCAACTTGTGTACCTTCTGGGGTACGCACACTGATTTGTTCGATCAGCGAGTGTACGGTGCTCATCATACTTTGGGTGGTCACCAGCTTGGCAGGGCGAATGTGTAGAGCGCCTTGAGCCAAGATTTCTTGCCAGGAATCTTTGACTGCGTGTAACCCGACCATACGCAGACCGCCTGGGTGCACGCAAATGATTTCTTCATCGTCTGACCAAACCTGCATCAGACGGCTGAGGTCGGCTCGCTCTAACGCATCGTAAAAAGCCAACTCCGCTTCTTCGGGCGTGGCGAACATAACCGGCATTTGGGTGACCCTTAATGGCCGTGCACAACGGTGCCGGCAGCCAACTGGTAGTGAGCGCCACAATACGGGCAATTGACGGCGCCAGTGCGTGTCACATCAAGAAACACACGCGGGTGCATGCTCCAGAGTGGTGCGCGTGGGCCAGGGCAATGTAAGGGCAGGTCGGCAGCGCCGACTTGCACTGGATCTTGATCTTTGCCAGAGGCAGAGGCTTGCGTCATCGCGAATCTCAAAGAAAATTTGATACTGAGAGTGTACCAAGTGCGCAGTCTACAATAGCGCCAATTGTGTCAAACGCGTAAAAAATTGTCGGATCTGTTGACAACTCCATCCTCCTTAAGCGCTCTGCGCGAGCAAAAGCGTGCGGCGTTTTTGCTTGGTCTGCGAGCGATCGCCCCGGGTTTGGTCGCGTTGACCATCTGGGGGCTGGTAACAGGTGTTGCCATGTCGCGCTCGGGCTTGAACGATCAGACCGCTATTGTGATGTCTCTGCTGGTCTATGCGGGCTCAGCGCAACTGACAGCGCTCCCTTTGATTGCCGCGGGGGCCCCTTTATGGCTGATTTTTGCCGCAGGCATCATCGTGAACTTGCGCTTTGTGATTTTTGGTGCGGCCTTGCACCCTTATTTCAAAGACTTGCCTTGGGCGAAGCGTCTGTTTATGGGGTATCTGGCGGTAGATATTGCTTTTGTTGCGTTTATGCCTCGGTTTCACGATGCGCCGCGTAAAGGCACGCTTGAGCAACACTGGTTTTTTCTGGGCGCGGTCATTCCCTCGTGGTTTTTGTGGCAACTCACGTCGATGATTGGGATCAGCCTGGGCAATGTTGTGCCGGTGTCGTGGTCGATTGATTTTGCCGCAAC
>Ga0209829_10000835_pt1 | contig 26700 bp, 32 predicted proteins | sample C_140205_EF_Meta_FD_187311 | JGI IMG/M metagenome (GOLD analysis project Ga0209829, IMG submission 187311) | Freshwater microbial communities from Lake Croche, Canada to study carbon cycling - C_140205_EF_MetaG (SPAdes) (version 2) | ecosystem: Environmental > Aquatic > Freshwater > Lake... | reverse complement strand
AAAATTTCTCATAGCTTCTTCTGATTGTATTATCGTGGGACTCATATCAGGCAGTGGTACATAAGGCGAGCCAGACGGACTTGACGGAAGACTTGGTACGTACGAGCTGCGACCCGATAGAGGACTTCGTGGGAGACTTTGGTTGGGCAGAGGTACGTAGGAGCTGCGACCAGATAGCGGACTTGGACTTTGGTTTGATAGATACGAGCTGCTCGATAGCGGACTTGGTGGAAGACGAGGACTGGGGTAATGTTCGTCCATGTACTCTTGCATATTGCGCTGTAAAGGAACTGCACGAACAGACAATGGACTTGATCGAGGACTGGGGTAATGTTCTTCCATGTACTCTTGCATATTGCGCTGCAAAGGAACTGCACGAACAGACAATGGACCTGATCGCGCCTGATCTAACATATCGATGTGGTGCTGCATAAAAGGATAGTTTGTGATGTTGTACACGCCTTGTTTCCGAGGATAAGGATCTACCCACTTTGGAGTTTGAATACCAGTGTGTTCAGACGTTAGTTTTAGTGGCGTATAAATACCAGTGTGCGCAGACGTGAGTTTTAGTGGCGTATGAATACCCGTGTGTGCAGACGTCAGTTGAAGTGGTTTATAAACTGTGGTCTTTACCGGTGATCGAGGAGACTTCCTTGGAGATTTATGCCTTACTGGAGACTTGTACCTGACAGGAGATTTTGGACGAAAGTGCAATAGTGGCTCATGATGTTTAGATCCCCGAAGTCCTAAATATGACAACCAATCTCCACCTTCAATTTTCGACCATTCCCGCGCCGCCGCTTCCATTGAAAACTGTTTTCCTTCGTTTTTACACTTTTTGGCGTACGCCTTGACAAAGTTTTGGTACTCTGTCATTTTATCTTATATCACAATACTTCCACCTGGGCGATGATAGGTCGTTTTGGTGTTTGCATCATAAAAAGGATACGTCATTTGCGACGCTTGTTGACGGCGCAGTGCTCCAAATCGGTCATCCGCAGTATTTCGCGCAGCAAGCTGGGCGTGTACTGCATGGCCCTGTTGAGCATACGTTTTAGCTGCGCGGTCATTCATTTCCCGGCTAGCCTGTGCAGACGTGTAATACACGGGCGATTTGCGCTTTAGGCCTAGGAATGAACGCCAGTCGCCACCCCTGATACCGCGCCACGCCTTGGCCGCATCAGCTAGCTCAAACTTCTTGCCTTGTTTGCGGCACTTTTTTGCATATTCGCGGACAAATTCATTGTACTGAGAAACCATTTTTATTTTAGGTCGGTGACTATTTTTTTTTTGTATTAATTTTCTTTGTTCAAAATTCAAATGGAAGAGCATCAGGTTGACATTGATCAAATGGAAGAGCATCAGGTTGACATTGATATCGAACAATTCATGGACGAACTGCGGTACAAGATTTATAAGATAGATGCCATCAAGGAGGAGATAGATGACATCAAAGACGCCGTCGTCGCGCATCAACGTGCTACCATTGAGACTCAGAAAGGCCGTCTCGACGACCTAAACAAGCTTTTTGTCAGCGAAGAAGACCAAGATCGTTTTCTGCTGGAAAAAAACAAGCTCGAACTCCAGCGACAAGAGCTCGAAGTTGCTCAGGCCAAATTCGAAGTTGAAAAAGAGTATTATCAGCACATGATCGACCAGGCCAACGCCAAGGCGGCGAGCGAGAACGAGCGGTCCAAAAATCTCGCGTCGGCGCTGTACAAGCTCAAGATCGACATGTCGAATTCAATCAACAGCCTTGAGATTTGCCTGGAAAAAGATTTAGAAGATGCTATTGAGTGTCTACATCATGCGCGCGCAGAGTCCTTTCCTTATGGTGTGTAAAAACTTTCAACTAGTTTACGCGAACTTCTTGGTGAGCATACCAAACTTGTAGCGCAGCAAATTCTTGTTGCGGCCAATGAGGGTCACTTCCGCTGTGGGCGCAGCCGAGGTAAAGATGCGGGGGTCGAGGTTGAGCTCAATGTTCACGTTGTCAATGCGCGAGTGATTGGCGCCGCCCGTGGGCTGAATGTCTTCGGGGTCCACGCAGTATGACCAGACATAGATGAACGACTTGCCCTTGTCGCCGGGAACATTCGAATGGTACTGGTACGGCTGCACGAGGCGGAAAAAGCTGCCGGGGCGGGTTTGCACACGCTGGGAGTTGTTGAACTTGATGGTGACATCGCGTACGGGATCCAGCTTGAGACCCGAAGCTGGGTCCACGGGGCCAGAAAAGTCAAACACTTCATTGGCTTCCTTCTTTGACTGCGGCTGCACAAAGAAGATGTACTGCATCACGATGTTGTTGAGCTGAAGACGCATGTTCGTGCGCACTGAAGGCGACGACTCCGTCGAGCCCGTGGCCGCATTGGCAATCGCCTGCTGGGTCTGGAACTGGACCTCATCCACGACCTGCTCAAATGAGCCCTTGGCAAACTTCTTGCGCTCGTCTTCTTCGAGGTACACAAAATTGGCTTCCATCGTGCACGTGAGGTCAGAGTCCTGGAGTAGCGACAGGGAAAGACCCTTTTCGATCTGCTCGTCCGTCACGCCATTTGGTCGGACGTAAATCTTTGCGCCGAGCGGGTTCACAATGACGCTGTTACGTGGCGCAAAGTCAAGCTCCATCACAATGGGGTGAAACTGGAGCGCGACAATCGGCAGCGTCAGACCCGTGTCGCGCGTGAAGCTGAATGGTAGTGGCACATACAAATCGTGGCTGCGCTTCGCGAACGCCTGGCGCTCTTCCAGCGTCGGGTACTTGCCAATCATCTCGCCGAGCTTCTTGCCCGCCTTGCCTGAAAGCTCTTCCCACACGAACAGAAACGAATCCGTCAGGGTGTCGACAACCGTGTTGCCTACGGCCAGCGAAGCCGAGCGCAGCAGTGCCTGGCCAATGGCATTGGTCCAGCTGACCGCGTCTTCACCCGTGCACACCGCGCCATCCTTGATGCCGACAATACCCGGTAGAACAATCTTGGCATAGACGTGCCAGCACAAGTCGCCATTGCGTGGAAAGTTGTACTTGGCGCTGCCGCCAAACTTGGCCTGGGACGCCGTGGCATCAAAGTCCACGGGCTCGAGCGCAAAGGGAGTGGTCTTGGAATGGACAAAGCGCCAGAACGTGGTGTCCGACTCCTCGACCGTCTCGGCAGTCAAAATCTTTTCGGCCTCGCCAGTTGACGCCATCTCGGTATACACTGCATTCTGAGTAGCACCCATGCTTTTTCTATACAGCATGGGCGGCAGCACGCGCAACGCAACCGCACGTTCAAACGCACGACTTGCAACGCAGACTGCCGCGTTCAAAAACGAATACCTGGGGGGTCGTCCGACATAAAGAGTTTTCCCCGCGGGTATAGATAAAATGAACGAGGATGACAAAATATTCACTTCTGACGCAACGCCAGCCCCTGAAACGCCCGCTGTGCGAATTGGCGCGGTGCGAAGTGCGCCCACTCCTAAGCCTCTAAAGTCTCCGAAATCATCGGTTCATTCAGATGATGAAGAAGAAGACCTCGAGTCAATTAACGAATCAGAGGATGACGACGACGAAGATGATTCTATTATTGCGCCCGACGACGAAATCGAAGTGGAAGAAGGAGAAGTTCCCAATGACGACGAAGAATCGCTGAAAGCGCACGCCGAAATGCTCGCCCAGGAAGCGGCAAAGTTTATCAAGTCCGAGCTGAAGAGCGATGTGGTTGGAGGTCGGTCTTTGCGTAAGCGCGCCGAAATCAAGAAGCCCGACGATTCACACCACAAGATCATTGCCGCCGCATTTTTGCTTGATGAGAAGAAGGAAATTATCAAGGAAGTCAATATCTGGAAAAAGAAACTTTGCCTCGAAGCCGCCGAGCGCAACGTTGTGTTTCCCCGTCTCGATGTGAAAATGTCGATTGATCACTTGCGCGAAGAACACCACAAAGTCCGCGACGCTCTCGGTCTAGAGGTGTCGTCGGACGAGGAGGAGGATGAGGAGGAGGATGATGACGAGTCGAGCGCAGAGATTGAGGAGGACGAGTCGGAGACAGAGACGGAATCGTCGGAGATGGAGGAGGATTGAATGAACATATTTGGACAATAGAGTTCCTGAAGCCTTGTCACAAAATGAAAAGAAAACGTTGGCAGTTATCCTCAGCCATTTACCAATTGATAAACTGCACAACGTGCAAAATGCACTGAAAGACGTGTTGTTCGAACATCAATTGTATTCCCGGGGCCTATTTGCGTACGGGAAAACGTTTGCTGAAGTGCAACACAAAGTTCAATCGGAGCGAAACTATTTGATGGATGCGGTCAACGAATCATCTATTTCTGCGCACGAAAAGGCAAAGTTTCGTGAAGTTTTGTATGCTCAGGTATCTGGAGTAAAACGTACGCGCACTGGACTTTTGTATGGCGGTAAGCGGTCCCCAAAGATACTCGGGGTCGAAACTCAAACATCGTCTCGTCGCTGAAATAAAACATGAGGCGGTATAAAATGACCGAGCTGAAAATCACGCCCTATAAACGGGACGAAGAGAAGCAGGCCAAGTACGACAAGTTCGTGGAGATCAAGTGCGCCGCACCGCGACCGCAAAATAATGCCGAAACGATTCAAACCACAAGTTATGTTCCGATTTCGTCTGTTGCTGTAACGGGAGCCGAAGATCCTCGTGGTATGACATTGGAAGCGCGGCAGTGGATTCGAGAAGTGCACCGCAAGGAAGACGCAGAACAGGACTTTTGGGGCAAAGCGCCAGTAAAAAGCAAGATGTGGTTTAATCCGGAAATTCCCGATTCGGCGTTTGCCGCAGATCATAACATTGCCAAGGCCGCCCGCGTTGACAGGTGGAAGTAAGATAAAAGATGGCGGATATGCAATTGGCAAAGCGAAATTGGCAGGCGGCCGGTGCCCACACACTCTGTTTCATGACTCTTCTTGTCCTATATTTGTACTACAAAAACTCGCAAAAGTTTGCGGAAGCAGAAACCTTTCGTTACGCACTGCCGACGCCCGATGATATCAACAGTACGTGTAACTCCAATCGATATGACTCAAATGGTGAAGTCGGAAAATGTTCGAAAGATGTTATTTACGCAGTGCCGAAAAAGACGTCTTTGCGCTTCAACATTATTTACGGGTGCTTGTTTTTCTTTGGATTCACGGCCCTTGCGCACCTCTTTTACGCCACCGACGGTTTCAATACAGGAGCCTATACGTCCGTCGTGAAGAGTGGCTGGAACCCGTACCGATGGGTAGAATATGGCATCTCAGCCTCGGCAATGACCCTGCTGATAGGATATTCTCTCGGTACCAAAGATGCGGCGACCCTGATGAGTCTGTTATTTGCCACGGCTTCGCTGCAAACTGTGGGATATGTTGTGGAATCGAGCATAAAGGCTAAAAACCTGAATCGTGAATCGATTATTGCGGCCACCGTCGGCGGATGGCTTCTACTTGGATCTATTTGGGGACCAATCGTCTACAACTTCAAAAATGTCATTAAAGATATTAAGGACAATTACAGCAACGAAATCGATCCTTCCACTGGACAACCCGTAAAATTACCTTCTTGGCTATGGTTTATTATTCTTGTGCAAATTATTAACTTTTCTGGCTTTGGTGTCATTCAACTCAACCAAGTCCGTCGCGCACTGGGTGGAAACCCAAAACCATTTTCAGAAGTCGAAATGCAGTATTTGTTCTTGAGCTTCGCCGGCAAAATTGGTCTTGCCTCTGGTCTGTCTTACGGCTTGCTGTTCCGCACGCGCGACTGCGCTTGAAACTTATTTCCAATCACCTACATACTCGTCTTCTAGTAGTTTGCGTTTGCGGCGCTCAATTTTTAGTTCAGCGCAGCAATCTTTCTGCGGGCTTTTCTTACCTCCCCGAATCTGTGACTTTGATCGTTTACACTCTTCCAACTTTTCGTGCAAGTCAATAATTTCTAAAAATTCCGATTCACATTCCTCTTTTTTACCACCTTTCATAGGACTGCGATACCTTTTGGTGGGCTTGAATCCATGCTCAATACCGCGCAAAAGATTCATCTGACGTTGAGCACGATCACGGGGTATTGGTTCGATCGAATGTTTCTTTCCAGTGTCGGTATTCACGACCCAGTAAAGTTCGCGCTTGGGTGCTTTACGAAGCTTGTATGGCATTTTATTTTAAGAGCCATACTTTTTCCAATATGCGATTCTTCGAATAAGTTGGTTGATTTCGTCCGAGTCGCGGCCTGGAGGAGAAGGATCATGTTTCAGTAATATATCAGCGCTGTCCCATAAATGATAATCAACCGCCAAATCGAGCGCAGTCACATTTCCAAGCATAGAATCGTTAACGCGCGCACCATGTCGAAGTAATATGTTTAAAATTTTAATCGTATTTTCTGTCTCGCGAAATTCTGATTCGTGTTCAATGGCGACCATCAATGGCGTAAGATACTTTAGCCCATGATACATTCCCTGACCAGTTTTGTAATGATACTCGTTTTCATACAAGCTTTTTTCGACGTTTCCAAGAATAGGCGATTCACGTTTATTTACGTCGGCACCGTATTTGACTAATTCGTAGACTATATTTACGTATCCGCGCCGTATCGCCGAAATAAGCGGTGTTGTAAACACTCGAGATCTATCAGATTTACGTTTGTATGGTTCGCTATCCGGATCAATTGCATTTACGTCTGCGCCTAAAAGAATTGTTTTTTTCACACCATCAACGTCCGATGAGCGAACGTAGAAAAACAGATCGTCGTCGAGTCTCTTTTTCTGAAGATCATTCAATCCACCGACTAAGCGCATATTTATTTATACTTTTGAAAAAGTTGACAAAGAAAAATTTTTTACTCTTGACATAAATAAAATGAAAACTTTAAAAGCGGGTCGTCGTACCGAAGAAGAAAAAAGTCGTCCTAAATGTGAAGGAAAATTTGATCCGTTTACACGATCAGAAATTGATCCATCTAGAGCAATCCGAATTTATCAGAAAGGAAAATATTGGTGTTTTGATGCAGTCGAATTATATGACTGGATTGTGATGCAACACAATTCTTATAATCCTTTTAATAACGAGACATTTACGGTTGGTCAATTTGAGAAAATTAAGAAAAAATTGGACAAAATTTTTATGACTCCGAATCCTTCTTTTGCTGATGAAAAACTCGAGTTAAAACATATAATGAAAAATATCGCACAGATTGTAATTTCGGAAGGAGAAGGAGGGTATTTTGGAGATGTAGATCAAAATGTTCGAACTTTTTTACTTACATCAACAAATGGAATGATTAAAGACCCATTTCAGTATTATTATGATTTTTTCCTAGAATTGTACGAGGAAAAATACGGTTATCAAACACCTAAAAGTAGAGCACATTTTGAGAAAATTTTACAGCATATTTCACAATACGGTAAACAGTACAATCGTGAAGCTATGACAGTAGGCTTAGACGAAGGATTTTTTGTTCCGAAAAAGATTAAATTTGTTACCGTTCATGTCCCAGGTGGTAAAATTACACCTACAACGTTTATTTAAAAATGATTTCAATATTATGTTTCTACTTTCCACAAGTACACAAGTTCGACGTAAGTTTGCAGTGTGGACATGTCGTGCAGCAGCAATAACCCAACGTTACATGACATTTAAAACACAAGTGTCTGTCCCAACATTCTTTTTGTGTCATGATGTCGTGAGGTAAATGTGGCGTACAGCACGAAATTCCGCAACACTCGATTTGCCGAAAGTAGCATGGCCTGTCGCGCGAAGGCCAGCATTCACACTTGTTTTCGTCGTGCAATCGGCGTCGATCCATTTGAAGAGTGCGAATCTTTTTCTAGAAATCTTTTTACAAGCAAAAATAGTCATACTATGTACTTGAGACTGAATCAAACCATAGCAAAAATAGTCACACCAAAATTGTACTTGAGACCTATTTGAATCAAACCATATTTCGCCATGGACGACATTGAGATTGTCGGAAACCAATCAGATATAGTGGTTGATCCATTTGATGCTTTGCTGAATGAAAGTATGGGAGTGCCGAAAGACGAAGGGCCGGGAAGCGTGCGTCTTCGACCTATTCCCGCCAATGTCAAAAAGTCTCTTGTTGGAGCTTGTTACTGGGTCGAAATAGACGAAGAACAAGCGGCCAAAGAACCATGGTACAATCATCTGCTTTGTTACCCCGGTCAAAACAGTTTGTCTCCCGTTGCTCCAAAACCATTTTCTCTCTTGTACAAACACCCCTCAAAACCGGGATGGATTGGAATGCCTCGATTTCTTGGTCTCGGTCTATTTGGTTTAGGCGAAGACGTTAGATCGCTCGGTCTCGAGGCAAAGTATACTTTTTCCAAAGACAGACCGCTTCGCGATTACCAGTTGCGCGCAAAGCAAGCCGCACTGGAAAAACTGGAGGAATGGGGTGGTGCGACCATTATTGCAGATTGTGGCGCAGGTAAAACTGCTATTGCCCTAAGTATTTGTGCTGCTCTAGGACGAAAAACTCTGGTTTTATGCAACCGATCATTTTTGATGATGCAATGGAAACACGACATTCTAGGAAAAGGATGGACGTGGTCTGACGGTTCTGACGCCAACGAAGGCGAAGAACGCGACGGCGAAAAACCTTCGCCACCTCGCCAAGGATGGTTGCCCGAGGCTCGTGTGGGATGGCTACAAGGATCAGCGCCTTCCAAGTATGTAGACACGGTGGACAAGGACATTGTTGTCGCATCAATAGAATCTTTGTCGCAGTGCGTGTATGCTCGTGAAATGATTCAAGAATTTGGTCTGGTTATGGTGGATGAAATGCACCACCTTGGCGCGCAAACACTGAGTCAAGTACTGCCAAAACTGCCTTGCCGATATGTACTTGGTATTTCAGCTACCCCCGATCGCAACGACGGCCTAGAACATGTTTTGTACTGGCTAGCCGGACCAACCGCCTTTGTGTACAAGCGCTTACCTTCCATCACCGGAAAAATGCACACTGTGCACGTCAAGCAGATTCTGTTTACACGAGGGGAGCAAAAAGAAATCGTGTACCGTAATGGATCTTTGGGTTACGCTTCGATGGTTTCGCACTTGGCAGCCGACGAAAATCGCAACGAATTTCTTCTAAAAACCATTCGCGACTTGAACGATCGAAAGAAAATTCTCGTGGTGACGACGCTTGTGGACCACGCCAAATATATTGCCCAAGAATTCAAAGCGCCACTAATTTATGGAGGTTGTTCACGACAATCCGTTTCACTGGCCAAGTCACCTGTGCCAATTGTGGTCGCGACGTATCAGTTTTTAGAAGAAGGATACGATGACGAAACGCTCGACACGTTAGTCATGGCATTGCCGCGGTCACGAATTCAACAAGTAGTGGGGCGATGCGAGCGCACGCACGAAGGCAAGCTTGTGCCTCTGATTCTAGACATTACAGACACGTTTTCGGTGTTTGAGGCAATGAGCTGGAAACGGCACAAATTTTATGCCTCGCGCGGATTTAAAATATTACGCGCTTGAAAGTTTAAAATAAAAAAATGTGTTACAGTTCCGAAGCATCTTTAGTAGCCTTTGTTCTTGGCGTCATCGGACAGATTCTCCTGTTTTTGAAAGGCGGTCGTCAAAATGAATCGTTTGCCCTTGCACTCAGTAGCGTGACAATCATTCAGGCGTACGAGTATGTGTTATGGAATAATCCCTGTTCCGATACCATTTCAAATACCAAAAATCGCGACGTCAGCCGTTTGACTATGCTCACCATTCTGGCTCAGCCTATTTTGATTTACTTGGCGGCCACGTACTCCGTGCCCAAGTCAACGGATTTGCGCACTGCTATACTCGTAGGCGCGGTGGGCTACTTGATTTTAGCCATTGTCGAAGCATACAAGCAGTGGGACGACGTAACATGTTCTGCGCCGTCGGGTCGCACGCCAAGTGGAACTGATTGCAGCGCTACCTCGTGTGGTCTAGAGTGGCAGTTTATCAATACGATTCCAGCCGGAGTATGGGTTTCGTATTTGGTCTTGATTTTGGCCTCGGTGTTTATTGGACTACAGAACAAGACATCAGCAAGTTTTGTCGCTATTTTTGTACTTTCGGCGTATGGTTTATCTGCGGGATTACATAGAAAGCAGCGCAGCGTAGCATCGCATTGGTGTTTCTACGCAGTGTTATTACCTTGGATTTTATACTTTTTACCCTCGAAAGTACCTAGGGTATCTAAATAAAAACAGAAATTACGACCGATGATCAGGAAGGCCGAAAACTTGAAATTGTGTGGCACAAGGCGCTTGAAGATTTAATGTGCGAAGAGGCGGAAAAGTGTGCTGGTCTGGCATGGATGCACACAAAATCAGAAATGGTATACTCCAATTACAACAACTGTTTAAGTATACCGTCCATAGTCATGTCGACAATTTTAGGGGCGGCGTCCATAGGATTGACCACCATATTTCCCATGTCCGTGACGTTGGCATCGAGCATAATCGGAGTCTTAAACATTTTAGTGTCGATGATGGGCATTTTAAACAGTCATTTTGATTTTGCAAAAAGGTCCAATGGACACAAAATGGGGGCAGTGCAATATGCCCAAATACATCGCATGATTCATATCGAAATGTCTTTGCCAAGAGACCAGCGCGTGGCACCAAAAATTTTGTTGCGGTATGTGCGCGACGACTTGAAACGATTGATGGAAGTTCTGCCGCGAGTGCCCGATGTTGTGATTGCAAGGTACAAGAAAGATATCATTCCTGGCTCTTCAAATGTATCGCACCCCGAAATCACAAACGGAATTCATCCTGTGGTTGTGTACACAAATCAAAACAGCGCAGAAGTTGAAAGTCCGAAAACTGCCTTTCGTAGTAAACGGACTCTGGACACGGAACCTAAAAAACCGCTTGTAAAGTTCGCACAAGTCCCTAAAAATGATCCGTAAACAAGTGCCAGTAAAGCTTTTTTTCCGTGGGGAATTTCTTGTCGCAATGTGCGCACGGAATAGTACAGTGCACGAGTAGATGCTGCTTCCATTCTGCAGCTTTATAAAACTTCTTGTCGCAGTACTCGCATGCAAACATACTAGTGCGACACTTTGAATTTCATTAAAGTACAAATTTAGTCACGACCAACGCCAAAAAAATTCATATTGTTTCATCAAACACAATCATGCACGTCGCACGCGCACTGCAATGTCGACCAGCTCCAAATGACTTTAAAACATTGATGATCGTGCAGATCAATACGTGTGACGCCTTGCCCGTCGCCGTACCATGCGACGACAAAACGCGCTGGTCCGATGGCCCGTACAAAATTGCGTCAAATGTAGACGTCACGACCGAAGCCGCCCACGTCATTATTTTTGGAGTCAATGATGTCGGAAACAGTGTCATGGTATCGGTCAAAGGCTACAGACCTTGGGTGCGCATAGAAATGCCCGATACGTGGACAGAAAGCGACGCCGATAATGCGCGACTGAGTTTACAAAAAAGGTGCAAGTCCACGGTACATCTTTCTTACGACACACTCAAACGTTTTTATGGGTTTGTTCCTGGCAAAGACGGCGCTAAAAAGTTCAAGTACGCCAAGTTTTCCTTCGACACCTTTGAGGCTGCACGCCACGCCGAAAAAATACTCGAAAATCGCGAGTGGGGATACGGCTTTGTTGTCGTGGACAAAGTCAAGCCGGTCACTACATTCATGAATGACAAGGGCCTCACACCTTCCGACTGGATTTCATTGTCGTATACCAAAGAAGACACGTCTCTCAGTCGTCGGACAAACTGTCAAATGGAAGTTTCGTGTTCTATCGAGTCTATAACCTACTTGCCACAAGACGCCATTGCTCCTCTACTTATTGCCTCATTTGACGGTGAAATGTTTTCTCATGACGGATGTTTTCCTAGCGTGGCCAAAGGCGACAGCACAATCTACATCGGCATCAGTTTCTGGACTTATGGAAAGTCCGACATTACGCGCATCGTTCTCGGCGTGGGCGACGTCGAAGTACCTGAAACGGATGTGTGCGTTGCCACCTTTGCAAACTCGAAAGAAATGATCGAAGCATTTCGTGACGTCATCGTAGCCGCCGATCCTGATATTATAACTGGATGGAACATTTACGGATTCGACTTTCCTTTTCTCGATGCGGACTACGGTTCGTACTTTTCACCGCCCGAAGAACGCGGATCCGAAGCCATGCAAATCGAAGCTATTCATCTTGCGCGAAAAATCATGGATATGGAACAAGCGACCATTCCCACTGCCGCATCTCTCTACGCCAAATTACGCTCAAAACGAAATATGCGGGAATGGACTTTTAAAGCCGAAAAAGAATTTGGCGCCAAATACGTGAAAATATTGGCTTCGGGAAAAGACGCCCAAAATCTGTCACTTTTTGGTGCTACTGAAGCCGAAGAGGAAACCGAAATTCTTCCTGCGAACAAGGCCGCAGCCATGCGCAAATCTATGCGAGAACTGGAAATCGGTGTTATGGCCGCAGCATCGAAACCAACCATAAGTTTTCTTACGTTTCTCCAAGACGCTACACCATCACAACTAGAAGAATTTTACGCAAAGTCTCCACCCGTACTTAAACGCACCGCCCACTCTGATGGACGTGGACTGTACCTTTCGCGTATAGCATCGGAAAAATGCAAGCTTGTAGAAAAGCGCATGAACAATGCGGCCAAGGGTGACAACACGTACTCGTTCTGGGCTATGAGCGGACGTACCACTGTCGACCTCATGCAAATCATCAAAGACGACAAGAAACCCGACGATAATTCTCTCCGGCATGCGGCGGATACTTATTTGACAGGAATGTCAAAGCTAGACATGTCCGCTACCGAAATGTTCAAAGCTTACGCCGAAGGTAATCGCTGGCCTATTATCGAGTACTGTGCGCGTGACTGCGATATTCCTTTACGCATCATCGAAAAACTCAAGTACTTGCCCGTCTGGAATGAAATGTCCCGCGTATGTTTCACGCCTCTAAACGACGTCGTGAATTCAGGTCAACAAGTCAAGGTATTTAACCTTATTTCGCGCTTCGTGTGGAACGAGTTTTGTATCAATATTCGCGATAGCGGTTGGCCAGAAACCGAAGTGTTTATCGATGACAAGAAACGCAAACCTGATTACCAGGGTGCTACAGTTATTGAACCTGACGTTGGATTCTATGAAGATTGTATTTCCACTCTGGATTTCGAGTCTCTGTATCCTTCAATTATTCGGTACTTTAATCTCTGCCCATCCACCCTTGTGCTGGACGGCCCGTGCGAACACTCGCAACACCACGATATATCACACAACATTTTCGAAAAAATGATTGGCGACGAACCGCAGTATCGTGAAGAAACACGAACCTACTCGTTTGTGAGCCACGTCCAAGGAGTGTTGCCGCGGCTTCTTAAACGTCTGTTAGATGCGCGCAAAGCCGTCAAGGCAATGATGACGAAAGAATCTGACCCTAATATTCTCGCAATCTTGAATGGACGTCAAAACGGAATCAAGGTGGCGTGCAATTCCGTGTACGGATTTTGCGGCGTGGCCACTAATCGCGGTCTTTTGCCTTGTAAACCAGTTGCAGCGGTCACCACGCTCAAGGGACGCCTATTTATCGATGCAGCCAAAGAGTTTGTGCACAAGACATACGAAGGATCACGTGTTATCTATGGCGACAGCGTTACAGGAGATACCCCAATCCTTGTATGCCAAGATAATCAAGTCGACTTTGTGAACATCGACGATCTCTGTACTTCGTGGGAAACGTTTTGCGACAAGGAATACGGTCAATCAACAATGTCTGTGTGGTCGGACGTAGGCTGGACACCAATTCGACGAGTTATTCGTCATCGAACAAATAAATCAATTGTTCGTGTTTTAACGCACACTGGGTGCGTAGATGTGACTACGGATCACAGCCTTCTTCTTCCAGACGGAACCAAAGTGTCATCGGAACACATTTCTGAAGGCACTGAACTGATGCACGCAGACTTACCGTCCATCAACAATCTCTCGGACATGACCGAAGATTGTGCTTACGCATACGGTCTGTTTTTTGCAGAAGGGTCTTGTGGACAATACGACTGTCCTTCGGGGCGCAAGAACTCATGGGCCATTTCCAACGCCGACAACGACGTCTTTCCCCGGGCCATCAAAGGACTTCTTCACAGATTTCCAGATTATACCTTTAAGGTACTCGATTGCATGAAAAGCTCAGCCGCAAATAAACTTGTCGCGTGTGGTCAAGTCAAAAATCTTGTAACTAATTTCCGGTCTTGCTTCTACGACAAGTCCAAGCAGAAAAAAGTACCCAAGGAAATTCTCAACTCATCTTTGCCTCTCAAGAGAGCGTTTTGGGAAGGGTACTATGCCGGGGACGGCGGAAAATTCAAAGAAGGCTACATTCGTTTGTCTAACAAAGGCAAAATTGGATCGGCCGGATTATTTTATATCATGTCTGCAATCGGCATGCCTGTCAGCATTAACATCCGCGACGACAAGCCTACGATTTATGCACTGAATGGCACACGAAACGTCAACTACTTGGGATACAATGTCGACATTTCCAAGGGTACCGATACAGTACCGAAACCACGGAAAAATCCCATTGCCGTCAAAAAAATCAAGACACTCGGTCCACGTGACGACTATGTCTACGATTTAGAAACAGAGAATCACCACTTTTCTGCTGGTGTTGGTCGTATGGTTGTCCATAACACGGATTCTATCATGATTTTCTGGGGAAAGGGAAAACCGGTCGAAGACGCTGCGAGACTCGGTGTCGAAGCCGCTATTGCGATCACCAATATGCTGCGATCAGGAAGCGTGGCGGGCGGCGGCGGAAGCTCAGAGGCTATTTCGGCCATTAAATTGGCATACGAGAAAACGTACTGGCCATACTTGCTTCTCAAGAAGAAGAATTACGCGGGGCTCAAATACACCACGCTGGCTGACGGTTCTTTCAAGACAGAAATGGATATGAAAGGTATTGATGCCGTCCGCCGCGACCGTCCCAAGTTATTGCGCGACACGTCGTGTCTTATTCTCGACGCGCTGCTTCAGCAAAGATCCACGTCAAAAGCCATGGCAGTGATGGAAACGGCACTGGCCAATATTGCCTCGGGTAAAGTCAGCCGCGAAGATTATATTTTGTCCAAGTCGCTCAAATCCAACTATTCCTCGGAAAACTTACCCCATCTCACGGCATGGAAACGAATGATTGCGCGCGGCGACGAAGATATTCCTCCTATAGGTTCACGCATGCCTTTTGTCGTCGTCGTCGGTCCCGGCAAATTGTCAGAAAAAACCGAGCATCCAGCATATGCATCGCGGGCCAATTTGATGATCGATAAGAAATATTACGTCGAGTCACTGAAAAATCCTCTGATGAAATTACTGCAATTTGCTGTCAAGGAAGACGTTTTAAAAAAGGTGTTTCGAGCGGCAGTCGAGCGCGCCGAAGTCTCGTCTTCGGGAATCGGATCCCTGAAATTGTTTACGTGTGATACTACGCCTACGGTGGGAAAAAAACGAAGAAATTTACTTGATTTTCAATAGCGGCGCTTTCCACTCACGACATTTTTTGTCGCACGAATTATTTTTGACACACCCTTGGTTGCCGACCCTACTGTCTTGAGGCCTGTATCGATGACTGACACTAAAGGGTTGTCGCTGGATGATGAACTTGAAGAACTAGATGAACTAGAAGAACTTGAACTAGACACTGAATCGCGACGTTTAGGAACGTGTTTTACCGATATCTTGCGCTTCGGTGAGAGTTTCTTTGAAGGGCTACGCAGAATCCTCTTTTCGTCTGCCGTCAAACGACTAAATGTAAATTTGCGTGATTTTTTTCCTGCCTCAAGATCCATTTATTTAAAGCGCGCTTAACTGTACACCACCTTCCGCAGACCGTATTTGTGCATGCACTTTTCCAAAAAGACCATGCAGTTGTGGCAAGGCTTGGACTGCCTAAGAGTTCCGTCCACGCCGTGCCGTACCACAATTAGCATTGCACCCTTGAGCATGGCCATGTTTCCAAGACTCTTGACCACATTGACTTCGGCGTGAATGGTGCGCGCGCCGAAACCACACCCTCGCGACCTCGATCCGATACGATTATATGCCGACGCAATCACCTTGTTCCGCAGTACAATGGTCGCGTGGTGAAGATTCGTGCGGTGAGGCCACACGGCTGGAACAGGATACTCCATGAGAATGCGCGCACTTTGTCAATAAAAATTTGAAAATAGTCACGCATCTTCAACCGTCAAGCCCCTCTACAACTAATTTGATCTTGGGATCTGTTTTTAAATTGCATACTTCTAAAGCCACTTTCCAGTTGTCTGTAAACCAATGCCTTCGAGTAGCGTCCCACTTGGCTTTAAGTGACTTGACAGCGTCTTTAAACTGAAAATCCACTTCGAAATACCACCGATAATCACCATAACCATTGTGAGGTTTTTTGTAAGCCAGCAAAAAAAGCTTATTTTTTTGTGCTTCTAAAGTACACGAGTTGTGGTTGCCGTTTTGATTACGTTTTTTGCAGTACAAGCAAAAAGCCGACGGGTTTTTTTTTATTTCCTCTTCTCGTCTGGTCAAATGAATGGCTTCCCTTAGACCTGAATCGAAGCGAAGAATACATTTGCTTCCAACCACAATTTCGACAGCAGTTTTTTTGTGAATGATAAAGTACATGTGAATAATTGACACTCCACATGAACAATAAACTTGTTCTGCGTCTTGTGTTTTTAAAAACCCGGCAATAAAAACAGGAGAAAAACAATCAAGTACTGCAAACGAATTGAGAACGCCACTTTTATTGACTTCTGTCAGTTCTGCGGTGTCTAAGTAACGCAAAAGACTTTTTGCTAGCGTTTCTTTTCCAGAAGCACGATCTTGTTCTGATTCTTCAATTTCTTCCATCGCAATGGAATTGTGCATAAGTAATTATTATGTACAAAATTTTTTTTGGTAAAAAATAGTCACGTTCGTTTTTTAACGACTTCTTTCAATGCCTTGAACAAAACATGAAGCGTACGCGCGAAGATTTAGAAGAAGCCGACCGCATTTCAGAGCAGCAGGTTGTCAAGCCTACAGCCGAAGAAAAAGCCGCTATTTCTTCGTTTTGTACGTTAAGTTTACAGTGCAAAACCATCGAGGAAAAAATCAAGACGCAGGTCAAAGAAATCAAGCCGGAAATAAAGACTCTTCGCAAGACTATTCTTGAAGACGTGAAAAAGAAGGACCATGAAATACTTCAAGTGCCCCAAGAGATGCGAAAAGACATTGAGGGGTTTCCGCCGTACATTCGTCTCGTGAAAAACAACAAAGATTTGACAATTACTCCCGAAGTCATTTCCGAGGCGCTGCAGTCCATTACCGAAGAAGACATTCAAGAGTACAAGGGCAACGCTCCAGACATATTGGTGGAAGCTATTTTGTCTTCGGTGCGCCGTATTGTCCGATCATTCAGCGAGCAAATTAAATTGACCGATTCAGTTCCGCGCGGAATCAAGGCCGCCGACGTTCCTTTTGCCGATACTTCCCTTTCGAAACAAGCAGTGCAACTATTTACGCACTCGTCCAAAGTCATGGCCTCGGAATCTGAAAAGCGCGCAGCCGTATCGTCTGCGAAAACTGCAATGTCCGAACGTCAAGCTACGCTGGATGCGTTTTTCGAGCGATCGGGAATTACGCACCAGCGCGTAACTCTGGAAAACAAACAGTTTAATTTGTGTCGTCGTCTCACGGTGTCCAAGACCAAGGTCACATTCAAGATTCTGGAAGATGTGCTGAAAAATCTGGACTTGATAAAAAATCTAAAGTCCAAAACAGATATTCTCGAGGCCATCAAACATCGTCGCGCCGATATCCAAAAACTTGTGGCCACGCGGATGTCAACCTTGCCCAACAGTTCCAAGAGCGTGATTCATCTTCAGCGGGTCAAGAGCTAGATTTGCCATTTGGTACCTGTAGGCAACAATGAGCAAAGACTCGGCTTTTGGAATTCTCGGAACGATATGAAGACACGCTGCGGGAATCAGAAAAAGCAAATTACGTGTATATAAACTCAGAAACACAAGAAGAAAAAACACGTAATCGGGTGTAGGATCAAAAGGAATGTCGATAAAGTGCAAACATTTGTTTCCGGTTTCATACACAAAATGATTGAAATCAGCCAGAGTAGAGTCGCGGGGAATGTGTGCAATGTTATCTCTGCCTTCTAGCGTATCTTTAAATACAATAAACAGGTTCGCAGGTCTTCGCGATAACAAAGCAGAATCGTACAAATAATCGTACAAATTATCCGAAAATTGTCCCGTCACAATTTGGTCATCTGCATTATTCAAAGATTCAAACTGTTTTGTACTCGACCAGAAAATTAAAGACGGTATTCCTTCTAACATTGCGTCACAAACCGTATTTTATCGAACACAAACGAATAAATGGCTTGGCGCCGACGCATAACGCGCGATCTTGGCGATTTGGTTTCGGCTGGCATTGAAGTAAGAGGCGAGGGCGAGGAAGAGCATTCGCTGTCCAATTTTCAAACTGTGGTGCAAGGACCCAAGGACACGCCATATGAAGGCCATTACTGGCACGTGCGCTTCACGATTCCAGAAACGTTTCCGTTTTCTTCGCCGAGTGTCGGTTTTGTCGAGCGCATTTATCATCCCAATGTCGACGAGCCATCGGGCACTATTTGTCTCGATACGCTAAACAAGGCATGGTCGCCCATGTTTACCATCAGGCACATTATCGAAAGCGTCCTTCCATATCTACTGACGTACCCCAATCCCGACGATCCTCTCAACCGCGATGCCGCGCATTTGCTAAAAACGGACCCTGACGGTTTTGCGAAAAAGGTACGCGCACACACCGCCAAAAACGCGACTAAAAGCGCAACTGCTTGAAATTATCATTTTTATGTGACTATTGTATAAGTATTCTAAATCAAGTAAATGGAAGAAGAGCACAAAACCGACAAGAAATTTATCGCAAATGAAATCTTACAAGAATTCAATGTTCCCGAACACAAGTGGGCACCGCGGCTTGAAGCAATAGAGTAGTATGGTATCACTCAACCAGATAAGCTAGTCCGCAGCTTTAAGTTTCGCTGATGCTTAGCCAAGTCCGAATGATATTCCTTCAGGGCAAAAATTGCAAAAATTATAGATACTAAAAACAATCCTAAACTAAACCATAAACCATTAATAGACTCATTGATACCTTGTTGCTTTCGTGATTCGCAAAGATCATCACCATCATTACAATCTATTCCTTCCTCTATAGACTTCTGTATGACATAAATTATAGACAAAGCTATAGACACCCAAAATCCTCCAACCGTCAAAAAGAAAAAAGACATTTTATATATATATGAAACAAAAAAAACATAAACAATTTTAAAGTCGCAAGCGTTTGATGTTCAATAAGCCCTTGAATTCGTCTTCCAAACGTAAAGATTTTTTCTTGACTTTCGCAAAGTAGTCGGGAGGCATAGATTTTAAATCCTTGATCATATCTAGAAACGGCAGACGCCGGGTCATACCTTCAAAAACAATATCGATTTTTTTGTATTTTTGTTCCAATGCATAAAAAAGATCTTGAAGTTTTGCGTACTTGGCATCTCGTACTCGTATCCATCTCTCATCCAAAACAGCTTGAATTTTCTCTGCGTTTTCATGAAACGCGGTTTTATTCAATGCTTTGCGATAACATTTTAAAGCATTATTCATTACAGTATCGTGCGCAATCAGCAATGCATCTAGGTCTTCGTAAAAGGAATTCAAGGCATCTAAGAACAGCATTTTATGAAGACAACTCTTCAAGTTCCGGGGACGCGAGACGCGGTCTTTTTGTAGGAGGTGGTTTATCAACAATTTCGTAAATGTTTCCTCCAACTCTTTTTCCAGCACGAACGTTTTTTGAAAACGTTTTATGGTGAAGACTTGATTCTTTTGCTGCTTCGGCAATAGATGAAAACTCTTTTACGGTGTTACCTTTTTCGTCGATTTGACGAACTGTTTTTGATTTTCCTCGCGTGACTTTAGGGCGCTTAGAAAATTTTTGTCGCATTTTTAATGCAATAGATTCTTTGTAAAGTTTCAGTTCGACCTCGTGAGGCAACCTTGCAAGTTGTAGATCTCCGACAGACCAGAAAAAACCCCTATGAAAAGAATTGGATGCAGTAGAGTAGTAAAGGGTAGAAGGCTTAAGATTGTTCTTTCGAGCTGCCTCTTGCGCTGACAGGTAAAATGTGTACGTTCCGTCGTGATTGTGTCGTTTTACAGGAGTATTGCGATTGTACATTTTGGAAAGATGACGATCATCTTCAGAAATGCGTGACTTGGCAAGTTGAAGATTTTCTCTTTCTGATTTTTCTTGCAGATTCTCAATACGATTATCCATACGATTTTTCCAGAGATCATCTCCGTGAAACCTTCCAATGTTCTTATGATCTGCCTGGTTTCCTGGTGCTATATCACGCTGATAAAAAGATTGTATAATCAATCGACTCACGCGAAAAACTTTTTTGATTATTTTTTCTCCGGGTATACGTGAATCACCAACAAAAACACCAAATTTCAGATATCCGTCTTTATCAGCACTTCCACGAGAAACAGTAATCTTAGACGGTATTTTAGGATTATGCTGCTTTACAGTCACAATAACTCCGAGATTTACGTCAGCCATGTAGTCTGGGCGTTGCTTTCCATCTGCCCACAGTGTGAAATACCTTTCAGGGTGGCTCCTGATATATTCAAGAGTTGGGGGATGAATTGCCTCCAAAGTATGCAGTAGTTTTGTAAAAGCGGCTATTGTCGACGTAGCAGACGGTTTCCAGTCCTTTTTTTTTCGTAAATGAAACAACCGCACGTTTTGGGCCCTTGATTCAATTCTCAGATTTGAGATTCTGTTGTCCGTCGGATCTCCGTTAATATGATCAACAGTTTCGTCTTTTTCTAGTTTTCGGCCAAGAAAAGACTCACATAAAAATTTGTGGTATACACCTTGAATTCGTTTTCCCAAGTGGAAAATTGTCAACTTAAATCGATTTTGTCCGTTTTTATGTCCTGACAAAACAACTCTGCGCGAATTAAAAATCTCTCCGGATTCATAATTGACAAAATATGCAGTTTTAACTCCTTCTTGATTCTGCTGATTTTTGTACAACCAAAGTGGTTTTAGTTGTGAAGTCATTACAACTTTTCAGCCGTCTCGTTGCTGCGCGTCGTCAGAGGACCGCCGTACTTTATTCCAGCCTTGCCGACAAATGCGAGTGGTCCAACTTGCGGTCTCTCGATATCAAGAAACAGAATAACACGAGGTTTGTCGGTATTGTTCGTAACTTCGTGTACATGTGTATCGTCAAACATTACGTCTTCGCCGTCTTTCCACGAATATGTGTCGTGACCAATTTTTATGCGGCACTCGGGATCGTTCGGTGTGGATATGCCGAGGTGGTACCGCAAACACATCTTCGCCGGCCCGAAATGTATTTTGATCATTGACTTGGGCATCAAGATAGAAAACATCGCCAAGTGCACTTCGGGCATCGAGGCCAATAACAAACACGTCTCGGGGCACGTCTCGAGGCCGAGCGTATCGGTAGGCCCATACCATTTGAGGTAAAATCGTTTCCAGCCGTCGTCGGCGATACCTTGGAAAAACAGATCGTTCTTAATGGGTTTAGATGCGCCAAATGCGCTCTGGGCTTCTTTTTGCAAAGTGGGAAAAAAGTCTCTCAAGCGCTGCAAATTCGGGAACAGTGCGGTGGTTGGCACGAGAATGGGCGACTTGTCAATTTTTGCACGCAGCCACGAGGGCGTGCTGAGATGAATCGCAGCGTTCAAGGGAGCAATCAATATGTTAAAGATAGACTGCGATAAAATACTGCGTTTGGACGACAGAACATCAATGACATTGGCAAGAATAAACAGAGTTACAAGGACCCACGCGATCTTCATTTATAATGTACGTCTACTTTGTTTTCGTCCTCGACAACCGCTGCCGCGGCGACGAAATCGTGTGGGCGAGAATGACTCCGCACTATTCAATTGAAGAAGCGGACGATTTTGCGTACTATGAAGTGAATCGTGAAATAGAGTACTATGGGTTTGACGACAAGTGTTTGATCACATATCCTCTCAAACCGGACGCCCTGCGTTACGCGATCAACAACACATCTTTTGCCGTAGTGATTCGGCGTGTAAATATAGATTATGACTAGTTCACTAAATAAAAGATGTGGACGCTGACGACGTTCTTGTACGAAATTGACCGGCATGGCATGCCCAGCGTGTATCGTCGTACGATGACGGACATGCGTGAAAAGTTGTGTCGCATTGCCGAACAGGTGAGTGACACGGAATGTTGTATGCGCGTGTACTGCGACGATACGGAAACGTATCATGCCATGAAAATGTATCCTCGCGTGGAAGTGGTCATGAAACCTCTAAAAGACTGGCCAATTTATGCGAAACAAGATAAGTTTGCGAGTATTGTTTCGCGCGTAAACACGCCTTCATTTCCACAAGATTTTTCGCACCATTATTCTTTAGCCGTTCTTTCGAAAATAGATGCACTGTTAGAAACTGCAGCGCTATATCCCAATCACACGCATATGTGGATTGATGCGGGATACCGATGGACAGTCAAAGATCTCAAAGCTCCAAAATGGTCCAGCTTGTCAAAAGTGTACATTCCGTGCAAACGATTTCCGTTCGAGACGAAGCGTCGAATGTTTGGTGGAGTATGGGGTGGATCATCGCGTGCCCTCGTGCAACTGAAACATTCATTCGAAGAAGTCATGCCATCATTGATCGAAAAAGGGTTGCCGTTCACGGAAGAAAACGTGATGATGGCAGTGTATGACAAGTACCCATCTTTAATTTTTCCAGTGGATTTGCATTCCATGGGTCCTTTTCCCCAAAGCACGCTTTCTGATATGGTCAAGTTCATGGTCAACGGGGATACGCACGTCAGTCTCCGCGACCATTTTTCGACAATTGATATCGCGGTTGCATCAGTGCTGCTCGTCTGTTTACTCGCACTTTTGTTGTCAAAGTAGTATAAATGGCAATGCCGTGGCTGTACATTAATTTAACTACGCGTCTAGATCGAAAAGCGCAAATTGAAAAAGAAATTTTAAAAGTAGGTGGAACGCCAATCAGAATTCAAGGTGTGCGCATGCGCGACGGATTAATGGGTTGTGTTCGAGGTCACATTCGTGCTTTAGAATACGGATTGGCACAAGGTTGGCCGAGGTTTGCAGTGGCAGAAGACGATCTGGAATTTATTGGAGATGTAGAAAAAATCGTCCATATATTTTCTGACTTGCCGGATTGCGACGTTTTCTTGCCTTCGACTGGTTCTTTTGACAGAAGACTAGAAAAACAAGGAGAATTCCATAAAGTACTTCGGTCTCAAACATCCTCTTCCTATATTGTTCAAGCGTCATACGTCCCAAACTTACTTAAAATATTCCAAGAGTCTGTCGTAAACCTAAAACAGTACCCAAAACAGCGCTACAAATTTGCCCATGATATAACTTGGTGCGCGCTTCAGTCGAAAGACAATTGGTTGACATTTATGCCACCATTGGCAAGGCAGCGAGAATCGTATAGCGACATTGAGAAACGGGTTATTTTGTACGATGTATAAATAAAATGCCAGGAAAGCCTTGGACGCAAGAGCGTAAAGATGCACACAGGGCAAAGATGGAGGCTAAAAAAGCGGGTGCGGCCAAAAAAAAATCTTTTGAAAAATCGTTAGAGTTTGTTGGGCACTTTGAACGTCAAGTACTCTTGTTTTGCGGAAAACACGCTTTAAATAATCTTTTTCGTAATTGTGGATATTACAAACTGAACAAACTTTGTTTTGGAACAGAGCTAGGGTGTATAAATCTTGACCAAATTTGCGACGACATTTTAAAAGAGGCTGTAAAAATTTATAATGCGAAAGACAAGGACAATGAAAAGAAAGTCAAGCAGTACTTGGAAGACAATGCGTGCGACCCCGAAAACGGAAATTACAAAGACGAAGTCATTCAGAAAGCGATCGAACGAGCCGATTGTTCTTATAAACGTATTTTTCCTACTGTGACGATTGACGGCAAATCAGAAAAATGCGGCAAAATGAAAGATTGTTTGCAGTCGTATTTAAATAGTCTGGAGCCCAAAAAACTCAACAATGTCATTGGATGCATTTTCAACCAGGACTCAAAGCACTGGACGAGTGCTGTGCCGGGGAAAAAAAAAGACGCAGTGGATGACTACTGGTACTTTGATTCTCTGAAAAAGTCTCCTGTAAAAATCAGCACCATAAAATTTGGCAAGAAGTGGCAATCGGGTTGGGTTGTGTTTAAAAACGAAGATTATTTGACAGCCGATAGTTATGATTCAGACTAAACTGGCGCCCAGATATCTGTAGAACAGTTTCCGCTTCCGTCGCCCGTATTTGAAGAATCAGCAATACTGGGAATAGCCAAACTCAAACACGACGTTATAGTAGATGACGCTTCATGTCGCATATGATAATCAGAAAAACCGGCCACAGACGTAAACACAACCCATATTAATAATCCGGTCGTCACAGTTTGTGCGGGAGTTAGTGCAATGCGCGAAACAACGGGCAAAAACAATAAAATAGCCACTGCAGAAATTAGCCCGCGCCGCCACTGCACACCAACAAGATCATTTTCGTACTCGTTCAAGTTCATTGCCAAGGCAACGCGATCACAAGACCCCGTGTCTCCACGTGTCGCCCTGTTCAAGTACTCGGACGACCGTTTCGACAGCGCCATCGTTGACGCAGTTTCCCAGCCAACCGCACCGACTAATAAAAGTGCGATAATCACATAGAGCGCAGTGTACTTCCACTGCGGTTCTTTCACTTCCAAGCCCATTTGTTTCTTAGTCATGGACGATCGAACGTATGCGCAAAAGATCAAAAAGGTGGCAAACCAAGAAATGCGGGCGGGTCTAGCCGCCGCGCCAGAGTTTAAAATGCCGAGCGTGAAAACAGACTGGGAAAAACGAAAAAATGAGTTTGTAGCGTCAATTTCTTCCAAAGCAGTGCAAGAAGCAACCAAAATGACGGCGTCCGAATTGGCTGCACTGTCTAAACAGTGACCCTAAACGGTAACCCAAGCATTATACAAACTTGTTTGCAGAGTTGTATTGATGACCTGGCTGCTTTTTTCCGCCGACGTATTTAAAATAACAATGTCGCCATTTTTCAGCAATACTGCCCTTTTTTGACGATTATCAGACATCAGAAACACGGTTCCCGAAGTTTCGCCGCGCATTTCCTCGAATCCACCAAACAGTGTCCAGTGAGGCAAGTCATAGCGAGTAATCGCCAGAGGTGACAGAGTGAGCTTACAAGGTCCGCTGGTCGCAACCGCCGGTCCCCATTGTCCCATCTGTACTTCTTTCAGTGCTTCCGTTTCCGGAGATTGAACTATTGCGCGAGGAGATTTTATATTCCAAATGCGTTTTTGATTCACAAAAAACTGTAAATCTCCGTCATCGCACAACTTTAGTTCGCTTTTTGAAGATCCGACAGTTCCATACAAACTTGATGGCACGGGTAAAGTTGAATCGAATTCGGCGGTAGGAAGAGTGGTATACGCAATGGAAGGTGAAGATACAATGTTATGCAAAGTGCGCGAATGCAATTCGAGTTTTCGGAAAGACGATCCTCGTATGACCAGCAACAAAATTACAGCAACAAGAAACAGGAAAAACAACAGAAAAAGCTTTTCTCTTGAATTCATGGTTTTTTATTATACAATAGTCACACACCAATCAAAATAATTCAACACAAGAACCTCGTCACACAATCATGGAGACATTGCAATTAGTGTCGATTCAGTTGGGATTGTACAAAGATGAGGAAGTACGGAAGCTGGCCGTTGTCCAAGTCACGAATCCGTCGACATACGATCGTGGATTGCCAAAAGCAAATGGTGTCAACGATGCGCGCATGGGCGTCACCGACAAGGGTTTGCAGTGTCCGACATGTGGCCTCACAAGTACGTGCAACAATCACTATGGGTACATAGAGTTGGAAAAACCAGTGATTCGTCTTGGTCACATTCCTTCTGTCTTATGTCTGTTGCGCTCGGTGTGCTGGGCGTGTTCAAAAGCCAAGTTTGCCGAAGGAGTTCCGGGCTTGGTAGACATCCGCCCCATCACCACAAAAACGCCGGCAGGGTCCAAAGAAAGGCTCAGAGCGATTTCTGAAGCGTGCAAAAACAAGTACAAATGTTTTTTCTGCGAGGCTCCTCAACCTGTTTACTCTCGCATCAACAAGATGTTTTTTGGCCGAACGTTTCGACCCAAGGAAATGGAGCTTTTTCAGTGCGACGAGGAAAAGGCATATGCAAGTCGCCGTCTGTTTCCCGACGAAATCAAATCAATTTTTCATCACATACCTCACGAGTCCTTGATTTTATTGGGGTACTCTCCGGAACACAGTCATCCCGAGGACTATGTGATGAAGGCGCACATTGTGCCTCCGCCCAGTATTCGTCCGGCAACCTCAATTTCGTCAACGGAAGCACGAATGCGCGGGGAAAATGACATGACGGTATGTCTTCAAGACATTGTGCGCGTCAACAACGAACTTGCGGCATCAGAGCCCGAAAAGATGGAGCAGTTGTGGGACAAACTCCAAATTTACTGCGGAGCTCTGATCAATCA
>Ga0209829_10000832_pt1 | contig 26730 bp, 14 predicted proteins | sample C_140205_EF_Meta_FD_187311 | JGI IMG/M metagenome (GOLD analysis project Ga0209829, IMG submission 187311) | Freshwater microbial communities from Lake Croche, Canada to study carbon cycling - C_140205_EF_MetaG (SPAdes) (version 2) | ecosystem: Environmental > Aquatic > Freshwater > Lake... | reverse complement strand
GCCGCCTCGTTCTTACGTTCCTCGTTGGCTGGCTCATCGCCAGCAGTTCACTCATCGCCCAATCGCCGACGACGGGTGCGATCGAGGGTCGCGTTTTCGATGCTGGCCGCGGCGAGTATCTTGAGAACGCCCGCGTTTCGATCGAGGGCACGAACACGGAAGCTCTGACCGACGGAATCGGGCAGTTTCGTTTATCCCGCGTCGTCGCCGGCACGGTGCGCGTGAGGGTGTTTTTCACGGGCTTGCCCACGCAGACTGAGAGCGTGGTGGTGACCGCCGGACAAACCTCCGCACATGACTTCACGTTCGGAAAATCCGATCGCGGCACCGGGCCGAAGGCAGCCGACATCGTCAAGCTCGGCGCCTTCCAAGTCACCAGTTCCAAGGAAATGGAAGGCTCGGCGATCGCCGTCAACGAGCAGCGTTTCGCGAAGAATATCGTCAACGTCCTTTCGGCCGATGAATTCGGCCCGGTCGTCGACGGCGCGATCGGCGAGTTTATGAAATTTATCCCGGGCGTCCGCATGGACTACGTGAACGGCGACCCGCGCTTGATGACCATCGACGGCGTGCCGCCGAGCAACGTCCCAATTTCGATCGGTGGCTTCGATGTCGTCAGCACGGGCGGCGGCTCGAACATGAGCCGACAAGTCGCGCTCGATCAGGTTTCGCTCAACAATGTCTCGCGCCTCGAGGTGAACCGCTCGCCCACGCCCGACGTGTCCGGCTCGGCGCTTGCCGGCTCCGTGAATTTCGTGCCGCGCAGTGCGTTCGAGCGCACCCGGCCGACCTACTCCTACAGCCTCGCCTGGATGTGGAAGGACTCCGAGCGCGCCTTCGGCCGCCGCACGCCCGGCCCCGGGTTTGGCGGCGCGATGACCTACAAAATTCGCCCCGGCTTGGACGCGTCTGCGATCGTGCCGGTAAACAAGAATTTTGGGTTCACCGTCTCGGCCGGTTACTCAGAGCAATATTCTCCGCACGATCGCGCGGGCCCCAACTGGCGGGGCGTCGCCTCGTCCACCGGCGTCGCGAGCTCCACCGACCCCTATTTGGGGATCTTCGGCTGGTATGACGGCGGTCAGGATACAACCCGACATTCCTTCGCCACCACGTTGGACTGGCGTCCGGCGCCCCACGACCGCCTCTCCTTCGCCTTCAACTACGGCCTGTTCAAGCAACTCACCGGAAACCGCTTTCAGACGATCACGATCAACACCATGACCCGGGGCAACTGGGACGCCACCCACGCCTACGGATCCGCGAGCACTTTTCCCACCACGGGCACCGCGGCCAACAGCGGCCAATACGCCCTCGCCAACAGCGGCGCACTGCGTTTCGGCTTCACCGCCACACCCTCGCTGCGCTGGTTTCACAACGGCCCGCTCTGGACCGCGGAAGCCGGCGCGAGCTACGGCAACTCCCGCATTCATTTTCAGGACGTCGACAAGGGTGCCTTCAACGGCGTCTCCCTGCAGCGTAATTTCGTCCAGGTAAAATTCGACGACATCACCTACCTGAATCCTGGACGAATCACCGTCCTCGATCCGGTCGGCCGGGTCGTCGATCCTTCCCGCCTCGACACCTATTCGATCGCGAGCGCGACGAGCACGCGCAAGCTCACGCAGGATATCGCGCGCCAAGCCTACGTTAACGTGCGCCGCGACTTCGCGCTCCGTGACACCACCGTCACCGTGAAACTCGGCGCCGACGTGCGCACCCGCACGCGAGACGCCCGCGGCGTCGGCACCGAGACCTACACTTGGGTCGGCAACGACGGCGTCGCGAGCTCCACGCCGTTCAAACAGAACGGCCAGCCCAACGACGACAGCGCGCTCCCCTTCCTCGATGCGACCTACTCCGAGCGCATCCCCACCTGGGGCCTGCCCAAGCAGCAGCATCTGGACAACGTGAAACTCTGGGCCGACTACCAGGCCAACCCCCGCCACTGGACACGCAACGCCAACACCGACTATACCAACGCCACCAACGCCTCGAAAATCGTGAACGAGGTCATCTCGTCGGCATTCTGGCGCAACGACCTCGCCCTCTTTCGCAATCGCCTGAAACTCGTCGCCGGCGTGCGCGCCGAGCAAACCAACATCGATGCTCACGGCCCGCTCAACGACCCCACGCTCGACTACCAACGCGATACGTCGGGGAAAGTCCTCCGGGCCGCCAACGGCGCGCCGCTCCTCCTCGTCCCCACCAACGCCGGACTCGCCTATAGCCAACGCACGCTGCTCGACCGCGGCTATCGGGCGCAAAAGGAATACCTCCGGCTCTTCCCCAGCCTCAACGCCTCCTACAACCTCACCGAAAACTTCATCGGCCGCGTCTCTTACTACGAGTCCGTCGGCCGCCCCGACTTTGGCCAGTATGCCGGCGGTCTAACGCTGCCCGACATCGAGCAACCCAAACCCGGAGATAAAATTACCGTGAGCAATGCTTCGATCAAGGCCTGGCAAGCCCGCAGCTACGTCGCGCGGCTCGAATATTATTTCGGCACGGCGAGCCAGCTAACAGCCGGTTTCTTCATCCGCGACTTCACGAACTTCTTCGCCGATGTCACCCGCACGGTCACCCCCGAGTTCCTCGCGGCCTACGGATTAGACGAGCAAACCTACGGCCAATATCCCGTCGCCACCCAGGTAAACAATCCCGCCAACGTGCGCATGACGGGGCTCGAATTCAACTACCGGCAGGCGCTCACCTTTCTGCCGTCCTGGGCGCGTGGTGCGCAGTTTTTTGCCAACGCCACCTCGCAGCGCGCCAAGGACACGGACGAGTTGCAGGACATGAGTCCGTTCAGCGCCAGCTGGGGCGTCAGCGTGACCCGCGCAAAATGGAATCTCCGCATCAGCGAAAATTACCGCGGGCAGAAACGCACCGACCCAGTCACCGGCACCAACATTGAGCCCGGCACCTACAGCTACTTCAAGAAACGTCTCTTCATCGACGTGAGCGGCGAATACTATCTGCGCCGCTCCCTCGGGCTGTTCTTGTCGGTGCGCAACGTGAACAACGCGCCCGAAGATCAAAAAATCTACGGCCCGCACACCGCGGAATACGCGCGCTTCCGCGCCCGCGAAGTCTACCACCCTCTGTGGACAGCGGGCCTCAAGGGCACATTCTGACCGCGTCCTCGGCTCCCCAAACATTGCACCGCACTTTCATGAAAACCCTCCTCCGCTGCTACGCCCTATTCTTGTCGGTCGTCGCGGTCGCGAATCTGGCCGCCGCGTCGCGCGACGACTGGCACGTCGAATTTCCGCCGGTGAAAATTGCCGGCAATCTCTACTACGTCGGCACCGCCGATCTCGCGATCTACCTGATCCACACGCCGCAGGGAAACATCCTGATCAACGCCAACTATCCGCAGGATTTGCCGTTGCTGCGCAAGAGTATCGCGCAGCTCGGCTTCAACTACACCGACACGAAAATTCTCCTCATCAGCCACGCGCACGGCGACCACGATGCGGCCGTCGGCCTCATTAAAAAGGAAACCGGCGCGCGCCTGATGGTGATGGCGCCCGACGTCGCCCAGGTCGAAAGCACGGCGTCCAGCCGCCCCGCCGCGAAAGTCGATCGCGTGCTCCGCGACGGCGACACCGTCGAACTCGGCGGCTCCACCCTGACCGCCCGACTCACGCCCGGGCACACCCCGGGTTGCACGACTTGGACGATGCAAGTGTCCGATGGCTCGCGCCAACTCAACGCCGTCATCATCGGCAGCCCCAACGTGAACTCCGGCTTCATTCTCGTGGGCAACAAAAAATATCCGCAGATCGCCGAGGACTACGTCCGATGCTTCGACGTGTTGAAAAAACTGCCCGTGGATCTTTTCCTCGGCGCCCACGGCGGCTATTTCGGCTTGAAGGAAAAATTCGCGAAGATGAAAGCCGGTGGATCCAATCCCTTCATCGATCCCGCCGGCTACAAAACCTACGTCGCCACCAAAGAAGCTGCGTTCCGGAAAGAATGGGAGCGGCAAAAGCTGAACCCCGGTTCCCCGGCGCCGTAGCCGTCTACGTCAGCCCCACGCCGACCAGGCCACAGCAGGGCGCCGTCGCCTCGCACTAAAACAACGGCTCGTTGTTCTTCGGGTCGTTGAGCAGCGCCTCGAAGCGCGGGTCGCCTTGCAGCGGGGAAAATTCCAAGGACGTGCGCAGCTCGTGGATGTTGATCCGCGTCCGATAATCGTCACCGGCGTCGAATCGAACGAAGTGATAGCCTGGCTTCTGGAGCAGGCTGGTGAGGTCACGCAGCGCCCGATCCTTGTCACCCGCCCACGCGTAAATACTGACCAGCCGGGCGCGGATGACTTGCTGACTGTTCGGAAACAAATCCGGAATCATGCGCTCGACTTCGGCGGCGGTGGCGAGCGCAGCAGTGCGGTCGCCACCGATAGCCTGCATGACGGCCAATTCCGAGGCGTCCCATTCCGTGCGGTTGGTGCCCATCTTTTCGCGCTCAGCGATCCGTTTCGCCATCGCAGCTTTGGCAGACTCGATATCGCCGCTAATGGTGAAGGCCATGCCCGCGAAGATGGTGTGGAAGATGGAATTCACCGGGACGCGAGCCAGCGCCACGGCCTCGGCGCGTTCGCCGCGGATTTGAGCCCATTGTGACCGGAACCGGATGACCTCCGGTTTCTCCCACTCCTTGCGAGGGATGCTGGCGATGAACCGCTCCATTTCCCGGGGCGAACCGTCGATGTCGTAGGCGAGCCGACCGAGCTTGAAGACCTCCTGCCGCACGTCGGGCAGCAGCGCGATCAGCCCGCGCTGTTCAGCTCTGGCTTCTTCCAGCCGGCGGCAGAACAAGAGGACCGTGATGAGATGACGCCGTGTTTGCGGATCAACGGGATCGAGGGCGAACGCCTGCCGCATGCTCGCGACGGCATCAGTCCAGCGACCAAGCGCCCCCCGATACCAACCCATGCCGATATTGACGTCCACCGACGTCGGCCGACTCTTGGCGAAATTCTCATACATGGCCAGCGCCTGCGCCGGCTCCACCGTTTCGGCCAGATAGTGGATGCGGGCGAGCGCGGCCTCTGGATCGTCGGGCGCCAACTGCTCCAATCGATCAAGTGCCGCCTTGCTCGCGGCGAGCGCCTGAGGGGTCGGACGGCTCGTGGTCGTCCGACGGAGATAGCTCAAATCGGCCCACGCCTTGACGAAGCCGGGATCGAGCGCGACCGCTTTGTCCAACAATTGCAGGCGATCACGCCAATCTGATGGGTTTCCCATTCCCTTTTTGCTCAGGATTTCACGTTGCCGCAGAAACAAGTCGTAGGCTTCAGGGTTCGTCGTCGGCGTGCGCGTGAGCAGCGCCTTCTCGGCGGGCGAAACGGTCGTCTTCAGCGCCGTCGTTACGCCCGTGACGATTTCAGCCTGAATCTTCGTAGCCCCGTTGGAGTCGGACCGGAACGTCTGAGCCCAGACAATCTGGTCGGTATCGCCGCGGATGAGCTGCACCTTCACGGTGACGTTGCCCGCAGCCCGGGCGACGTTGCCGCGCAGCACCCACGCCACGCCGAGCTCGCGGGCGATTTGCGGCAGCGGTTTTTTCGACGCGCGAAACACTTCGACGGAATTGCGCGAGCCGACGACGCGCAGTTTCGAAAGTAGCGAGAGCCCGGCGATGACCTCGTCCTGGATGCCGTCCGCGAAATACGCCGAGTCCGGCTCTGTGCTCCGGTTCTCAAACGGCAGCACGGAAATCGAGTTTTCGGAAACCGCGGGCGCCACCGCCGGCGCGGCGGACATTTCCGAGGTGGGCGGGCGCGTCCCTGCGCCCGCATTCTGCGCCAAGGTCGGCGCAGCTTCCGCGGGCCGCTTCAGCCAAACATATCCGCCAACCACAAGTGCCATCGCAACTGCCGCTCCGGCGATCTATGCCGCCGCCGGGACGCGGCGGCCCACCTCAGGCGTGGCACGGGCTTTCCAGCCCGTGTCTGCTGCCGAACCCACGGGCTGGAAAGCCCGTGCCACGTCGGACTGATGTTTCACCGCCCCCGTGCGGTGCGACCAGAGTTTTAGGAAACGGGCGAGCACGTCGGGTGGCATTTCGCCGCCTGGCAACCGCGTCCACTGCACTTTCCGGAAACGATCTGGCACGAGCGCGTCGGGCTCGCGGGTCGCGTCGATGGCGATCGGCAAAATGAAGGGCACACCGGACGCGAAGCCCATCGCGCGCTCGGCGGCGAGCTCCCACTCGATGCGAAAGTAACCCTCATGCCGCGCCTGCGTGTTGGCCGAGATGAGCGGGAGAAACAGCACGCACTCCTTGATTTGCCGGCGGATCTTCGCGTCCCACTCGTCGCCTTGTTCAAGCCCGCCATCCGCGTCGAACCACACCTCCATCCCGGCTGCGCGCAGGGTTTCACAGATACGCCGTGCGACCTCCACGTCTTGCGACGCGTAGCTGAGGAAGACGGCTTTGTTGGCGGATGCGGACATCAGTGGGCAGCGCGGGAGGGCGTGACGGCCGGAAAAATTGTCGTTCCCCCTGGGGACAAGCGAGCGGATTGTGCCGGACCGCCTAGTGTAGGGCCGTGGCTCGTCCGCGCCGCTTCTATGCCACCGTGGAATGCGCGGTTTCTGCCGACGATTTCCTGATCGGGTCTTCATGGGTGTCCGCACCTTTGGTCATCGCGCGGTGGTCCAAAAAAAATCCAAGGCGCCGCGCCGCACTCCGGCAATGGCTCTTCAAAAACCCAGTCCCACCGTCAGCCGGAATTTCCGCGGCTCGAACAGCAGCACGCGGGTGTAACCGGATTTGAAATTATTGTAGCGGAGCGGCATCACTTCGTCCTCGTCGGTGAGGTTCGTCACGTTCACCTGCACGGTAAGATCGGTGCTGCGGCGGCCCACGGTCACCTTCCGCCGGTAGCCGACAAACGCATCCATCTTGAAATCCTGCGGCCCGTAATAGGTTTCGCCAAACATCCGGCTACCGTTCGGGGCGCGGCCCAGGTAGGCGCGGCCGAGCTTCGATGCGCCCTGCCAGCGGATGCCGCTGCCGAGGAAGGCTCCCCGCAGTTTCCCTTCGGTGAGGGAATACCGCCCGCTCACGTTGCCCTTGAACGGCCGCTCCCCGTAGCCGAAATTGTAGAACTCACGGATGCTTTCCGCCACGCGCTGGAGACTCGCGGCCTCCTGATCGATGGTCGAACCGGACGCCGCGTTGACGAGCGAACCCGAGCCGGCCACGCGGTGCCAGAAGGCGTTTTCGCGATCGAACCAGCCCTCGAACTCCGGGATGATCGCGGAGCGGTCCGTCTGGGTGTAGGAGAAATTCACGACCGCGGTGAGGTTCTGGGTGACATTGAACCAGGTCGAAAGCTCGTAGCCGCGGTTCACGATGTCGGACGTGCCGGTGAGGTTGGCCTCGTCGCCAATCAGGTGCTGGAGATGTTCGGCTGCCGTGATCCGGCCGACCGCGAGCAGCGTATCCAGAATCCGTGTGCTGGGAGCGACGAGGTTGTTGTCGCCGCCGTTCAGCCCGATCGCGAAGGTGCCGCCGCTCGATTTTTTCTGCGACGTTTGGAACGCCGTCGCCCGGAGAAAGATTTTTCCGTCGAGCAGGTTCAGCATGAAGCCGTAGTCGTCGCTCAGCCCGTCGAACGGCGGCGGGAGCTTTTCATCCGGGAGCACGCGCGCGTTGAGCGGCGGCTGGGCGTTGTTGTTGGCGTGATTATAGAAGACGGAAAAAATCTTCGTGGCGTGGAAGACGGCGCCGAGGGTGCTGGTGATCGGCTTGAACTCCGTCTGGTCGACGACCTCGTTGGTGAACTTGACCGTATTCTGGATCGCCCGTCCGGCGCGGACGTCGGGATCGTTGGCCGAGAGGCGGGTGTCGCCGTGCTGGTCGAAGGTAATGCGATCAGCGCGGAGGCCCGCAGTGATCACGAGCCGCGAGTCGAAGAATCCGCTCTGCGTCGCGGCCAGCAGCGTGTCGACCGTGCGCCCGATGAAGCCGCCCGCCACGCTCGAGTTGATGAAGGTGTTGTGGTAGGTCTTGCCGTCGCGCACGACGGTGAAGTCGTCCGTGCCTTTGCCCACGAAGTAGGTGTCGAAATTGCCGGGGGTGACGTATTGGCGGCGGAAGACGAAATTGGCGGCGTTTTCCGGCAGCGCGGCATTGCCGATGGGCACGCCGTTGGCGTCGACGAGGATCTCGACGCCCGGGTAGCGGAACGCGGTGAGTTTCCCGTGCTCCGCCATGCCGGCCAACTTGTGTTGGCCGAACTTGCCGAGATCGAGCTCCCACGCCAGCGAGCCGCGGAACACGTCGTATCCGGTCTGTCCGCGATCGATGACCCAACGGCTCTCAAGGTAAAGCGAACGGGCGTTGGGATTCGCCACCGGAATCGCGCCGCCCGCAGGATCGGGGATCACCGTGTTGGGATCGCCCGTGAACAAAACCGAATTATTGACCGGCGCCTTCACCCACTGCTTCGACCGCTCGCGGTTGTAGGCGAGTTCCAAGGTCACCGTGGGCGTGAGACGCTGCTCCAGTGTCGTGACGACGCGGTCGAAGTTTGTATCCCGCCCCGCGCCCGGCCCATAGGTGCTGTAGCGGAAAGGGATCTGCGCCGCGGGGACCATGGACAATCCGGCGCGGAGGTCGGCGGCGAGGTTGAGATCGTCGTAGGCGCTTTCGAGCAGCCGGAAATTGTCCACGTTCCGGGTGGTCAGTACAAACGGGGCCGCGCCGCTGCCGTGGGTGACGTAGATGTTTTTGACCGCAGTGCTGCGGTTGATGCCGCGGGCCCGGTTGGCGGTGGTCCAGGCCGCATCGTTCATCACCGCCGAGCCGCTGGCCTGCCAGAGCGCGAGGGCATCAAACGCATTCAGCGGCCGGGTGACGTGGGCTGTCATCTGACCGTTTTCGTAGTTCGCGATTACGGTGGTGTTTTTCCAGGGATTCACCCGGAGCGAGAGTGCGCCGCGGCTGCTGTCGTTGTAGTCCCAGCGACGCCAGCCGCCCGAATTCTGCAGGAGCCCGTTGAGCCGGAGGGCGATTTTACCCGGCACGATGACCTGGTTGTGGTCGAGTTCGAAGCGTCGGTGATCCCATTCGCCGACCTGGGTGCGGAACGAGGTGCGGTTCCGGCTGACCTGAGCACGCTTGGTCATGATGTTAACGAGTCCGCCCGCGGAGCCAAAGCCGAAGAGGATGGAATTGGGGCCGCCGGAAAGCTCGAGGCGCTCCGTGTTGTAGGTGTCAACCGCGATGCCGGTTTCGAAAAAATCGAGCGCCGTGCTCGCCGAGAGGCCCCGGACCCGGATGCGCGTGTCGCGCAGATCGCTGCCGCCGAGGAAAGAGGTGCCGGCGTCGGCGGAGGCGTCGAGCATGTCGACCTGCATGTTGGGCGCGTAGCCGACGAGATCGGCGAGCGACGTGGCTCCAAAGTCGGAGAGGAACTCGGGCGTGAATACCATGATGGCCGCCGCAGTATCCTTTAGGCTGCTGTTGAGCCGGCTGCCCGACATCGAGTTGCCCGCCTGGTAGCCGACGTCTTTCGCGCTCGTGACCTCGAAGGGCGACAGCACGGTGATGCCACTGGCGGCCGAGGCATCGGTGGTGCTGCCGACGGTGGCGGGTCGCGGATTTTCGCTGACGGCCTGGCCCTGGGCGGTGGTGAACGGCAGGGCGAGCACGCCAGTGAAAAACAGGAGTTGCGGAGTAACCTTCATAATTTCTTGGGTGGAGCGGGGTCGTGCGGAAACAATCCTGCACGGATGGGGTGCCCCAAAGAGAGGCCGGCATTTGCCCGCGTCAACTCCCGACTGCGCTCGCTTGGTGCGCGGTTGGTCCGCGCCCGTCGGGTCGAAAAAAGGACGCGCACGAGGCGCGCCCCTCCTCAATGCCTCAGAAATCCGCCGTGCCTGGCGTGCGCGCAAACGGGATCACGTCGCGGATATTCGCCACGCCCGTCACGAACATTAGCATGCGCTCGAACCCGAGGCCGAAGCCGGCGTGCGGCACGGTGCCGTAGCGGCGCAGGTCGAGATACCACCAGTAGGCTTTCTCGTCGAGGTGGTGGAGCGCCATGCCCTCGCGGAGCTTTTCGAGCCGCTCCTCGCGCTGGCTGCCGCCGATGATTTCACCAATGCCGGGCACAAGCAGATCCATCGCGGCCACGGTCTGACGATCGGCCGCGCAGCCGTCGGTCTGGCGCATGTAGAAAGCTTTGATCGCGCGCGGATAGTTGTAGACGGTGACGGGGCACTTGAAGTGCTCCTCCGTGAGGTAGCGCTCGTGCTCGGACTGAAGATTCGCGCCCCAACTGATCGGGTGCTCCCACGTCTTGCCGCTCTTCACCAGGATCTCGATCGCATCGGTGTAGCTGCAACGGACGAAGGGTTTCTCCACAACGAAGTCGAGGCGGGCGAGGAGGTCCTTGTCCACGAACTTGCCGAAAAATTCGAGGTCGGCCGCGCAGTGCGTCTTCGCGTCGCGGATGAGGTATTTCACGAATTCTTCCGCGAGCGTCATGTCGCCTTCGAGGTCGCAGAACGCCACCTCGGGCTCGATCATCCAAAACTCCGAGGCGTGGCGCGAGGTGTGGGAATTCTCCGCGCGAAACGTCGGGCCGAAGGTGTAGACGTTGGAGAGTGCCGTCGCGAAAATCTCCGCCTCCAACTGACCGCTCACGGTGAGAAACGTCTTCTTGGCAAAAAAATCTTTCGTCACGTCGACCGCGCCGTCTTCCGTCATCGGCGGGTGCGCCAGGTCGAGCGTCGTCACGCGGAACATATCGCCCGCACCCTCGGCATCGCTCGCCGTAATGATCGGCGTGTGCACGTAGTGGAAATTCCGTTCCTGGAAAAACTGGTGCACCGCGTAAGCGAGGCGGCTGCGCACGCGGAAGACGGCGCCGAAGAGATTCGAGCGCGGCCGCAAGTGCGCGATCTCGCGGAGAAATTCCAACGTGTGGCCTTTTTTCTGGAGCGGGTAAGTCGCATCGGCGAGGCCGAGCACGACGACCGACTCCGCGATCACTTCCCATTTCTGGCCCTGGCCCTGGGAGGGCACAAGTTTGCCCCGGATCTCGACCGAGGAGCCGGTGTGGGCGTGGAGAATCTCCGTCGTGTAGTTGGGGAGCTTGGCGTCGGCGATAACCTGAATGCCCTTGAGGCAGGAGCCGTCGTTGAGCTCAATAAACGAGAAGGCCTTCGCATCGCGGCGGGTGCGGACCCAGCCTTGGAGGAGAATGGCCTCGTTGGGGCCGGTGGCGTCGAGGGCGTGTTTGACGAGGGTGCGTGACATGGAGTTTTTTGTTGGCGCTAACGAAGCGTGCCGCGTGGGCCGGTGGCAAATCTGGAAAGCGGCTTGGAGCCCACAATCACGATGAGACTAGCAGCGATGGCGCCGGCGTGATCATGCCGTCCGGGTTTTCGATTGAAACTGAAGACCGCCGTGGGCGTCTTTGGGAGGCATGAGCCCCTCCCCCTCGTCCTTCACCTCACCCGCCGTTTACGCCCGCGCCGCCGGAGTCGCGCTCGTCCTCGGTTTGCTCCCGGGCTGTGTCGTCGAAACCGGCCATCGTCACGCACATCCGCCTGCCGTGGTGGTCGCCCCTCCGCCACCGCCCGCGCCCGCCGTCACCGAGGTGATTATCGTCCGGCAGGCACCACCTCCGCTGCGGGTAGAAGTGGTCGTGGAACGCGAGCGCCCTTCGGCCCGCCACACGTGGGTCGCGGGGCATTGGGTGTGGCGCGAGGGTCGGCACGTGTGGATCGCCGGTCGCTGGGAACTGCCGCCACGCGAAAACGTCGTGTGGGTCGCGCCGCGTTGGGAAGTGCGCGGAAACGGATGGGCCTTTGTCGCCGGTGTCTGGCAGGACGCCCCGCGCGCGGCCGTGAAAACCGAAGTGGTCGTGATCAAGGAAGCCCCACCGCCCCGGCGAACCGAAGTCATCGTCGAACGCGAACGGCCCTCGAAGAGTCACGTGTGGATCGCCGGCTATTGGCGGCATGATGGTCGCGTCTATGTGTGGGTGCCGGGTCATTGGGACGCGCCACCCCGCGGCAAAAAGGTCTGGGTCGAGCCACGGTGGGAACTGCGCGCGGGCGCACATATTTTCATCGAGGGTGCTTGGCGCTGAGCTCGGTTTGTCATGGCGACGAGCGCAGCGACGTGGCCATCCATCTGGAGTTTCGGCTGGATTGCCGCGCCCGCCAAGCCGGGCTCGCAATGACAAATCTGTTGAGTTCATTGGCCGGAGCCGCGCTTTCCGCGGCGACGGCGCCATCCAGCCAGATCGCCACCGCGCGCTGAAGGGTCGTTCCGGTTGCTGCTTGGCGCGGAGCCGTCTTTGCGAATACTCGCTGCCCATGTATGACTTTCCACTCACCGGCGCGCAGAAATCTCATCTCCGTGGCCTCGGCCAAAAGCTCGATGCGACCCTCAAGGTCGGCAAAGGCGGGCTCACCCCGGCTTTTTTCATCGAACTCAACAAGCTCCTCCGCGCGAAAGAACTCGTGAAGCTGCGTTTTCTCGGAGCTGAGCGCGATGAACGCGATGTGCTCGTCGCGCAAATCGCGGACGAAGGCCGCTGCGTCTTCGTCGGCGGCGTGGGCCACACCGCGCTTTTTTACCGGCAGAATCCGGAAGCGACCGAGCGCACCGTGGTGCTGCCGTAAGGTAGCGGCGGGCGTCCCTGCCCGCCGGGGTTTGGTTAATATTCTGAACCGGCGGGCAGGGACGCCCGCCGCTACTCCTCAGAACTGATACGCTACGACCGAGTCCTTGCCGGCGAAGTGGAAAATCCGGTTCGCCGCGTCGTCGACCGTGTAGTTCGGTTCTTTCTCCTTCAACACGAGCTGACGGTCGGATTCGCCGTTCACGAGATTCACGCCGACGATGCCGATGTCTTTCTCGACCTTCGTCAGAACGTAGGAGTAAGCCTCGGAGGTTTTCACCCCGCCGGCGCGTTTGGCCGCCTTTTCGGTGTAGCGATTGTAGCTGTCGAGATTGCTGTGGATGTTGCTCACCCCGCTATTGTAACCGCTGCTCCCGAGGCCGCCGCTGGTCGCGACCTGCGCATTGCCACCAACCGCCGCGAGGGCCGTGACGGCAAACATCGCGACATTCGCGAAACCTTCGCTCGGGGCCGCGTAGAAGAGCGACCAGCTCGACGTCTTCGTCTGCGGATCAAAGCCGAGCAGGTGCTGCTTGCCCTGCACCACGATCCGGCCCTGCGAAAAACTCACTGCGACCGGCACATCGAGCAGTCCCTTGTTCGCCGAGACCACGCCTTTCGCGAGACCCGTGATGCCGCCGAGCGCGCCCAGGCCGATCTTCGCCACGCCGCCCATGCCCATCTTTTTCTTAAATTCAATCGGCACCTTGAACGCTTCGACCGGCGTCGTGGCCGCGGTGTCGATGCCGTAGACATTCGCGCCGTCCGCAAACACCACGGCATTTGTCGCCGGCACGACCACGAGGTTGGTGATCCCTTCCTTCGCCTTGTCGAAATGGTAGAGCGATTTTCCATCGGCCGGATCGAGCACCACAACCCCGAGCGGCTCCTTCAGTGCCGCGGTCTTTCCATCCGAAAAATTTCCGCCGTAGCGGGAGAAAATTTTCCCGCCCACAATCTCGAGCTGCGCCACGATCGCGTTGTCGCGCGCCTTCAGGAGGCCGGCGAAATCCGAAATACGGTCGCTCTTCCACAGCTGCGCGCCGGTGCGCCGGTTGATCGCATAAACACTGCCGCCGCCCGCGCCGTAAATGCGGTCGCCGTCGATGCGCAGCGGCGCGTAGGTTTTCTTCAGGCCCTTGTTCGCCGGCGGAAACTCCACCGCCCACTTCGTCGCGCCGCTCGTGAGATCAATGCAGTGCACCCCGAGGTAACCGAGGTACATTTCGTCACCGTCGACGACCGGCTCATGGTAGCCCGACAAATCCATCGTCGGAATCCACTTCCCGCTGTTGTCGGCCATGTGCAGCGGGATGCCGCCGCTCTTGCAGAATTTCGCCGACCATTTCGCCGCGCCGGTTTCCAGATCGTGCGCGTTGAGATAGATCGCCGGTTCGGTGCCGTCGTAGGTCTGCACGACGAAGACGACGATATTCTTGGCGGGCACGGGAATCGTGTCGAGGTATTGGCCGAGAATTTGCGGCGTGGTCCAGCGTTGTTCGCCCGTAAAGTAGTCGATCGCGGTGAACGTCACCTGGCTGTTCATCATCCCGTCGTAGGTATTGCAGATGAGGAGCGGTGTGCCGTAGACGTCGACGGCGTTGCGTGGATTGGTTTTCTTGAACTCGGCGTGGGACCAGAGGAGTTTTCCGTCGTCGGGATTGTAGCAGACGATGGCGTCAGGGGTGCCGACCAACAGTGTACCGAGTTCCGTGAGCTTGTTCCACTTGGCTTCGCCGGGAAGCTTCGAGGACCAGAGTTGTTTCGCGGCATTGGTGGCGGAAAGCGTGGAGGCGGCGAGCGCGCACGCGAAGCCGGCGGACATAATCCAGCCGGAAAAATGCGAAGACGTTTTCATAGGAGTGACCAAGCGAGACGAGGAGGTGAGCTGAAGCGCCGCTATCATCGCCGAAGTTCTCGCGAGGCGATATACGCAAGCCTGCGTATGGCGCCCGGCATGGCGCCGACCGGCACTCGTCCGCGCGTTTGCGACCAGCACAGCCGGACGAGTCTTGCGGGCACCCGCGCACGACCCACGTTTCTACGCATGCTGCCGCTCCCCACCCTCGCCGAAATCGAAGCCGCCGCCATGATCGTGCACGCGGAGATGCCGCCGACGCCGCAATTCTCCTGGCCGCTCCTCAACGCTCGCGCCGGGTGCGAAGTCTGGGTGAAACACGAAAATCACACGCCGCTCGGTGCTTTCAAGATCCGGGGCGCCCTGGTGTTCTTCGATGCCCTCAAACGCACCCAGCCGGGCCTGCGCGGAGTGATCGCCGCCACCCGGGGCAACCATGGCCAATCCGTCACATTTGCTGCCCGCCGCCACGGCCTCCGCGCCGTGATCGTCGTCCCACCCGGCAACAGTCCGGAGAAAAACGCGTCGATGCGGGCCCTCGGCGCGGAGTTGATCGAGCACTGCGACGATTTTCAGTCCGCCCTCGAATACTCCCGGCTACTCGCCACCGAACAGGGACTGTTTCCGATGCCATCAATGGATGCAGCCCTCATCCCCGGGGTCGCCACCTACGCACTTGAATTCTTCCGCCACACCCCGGCGCTAGACGTCGTCTATGTTCCCATCGGCATGGGCTCCGGCATTTGCGGCGTGATGGCGGCGCGCGATGCCCTCGGGCTGCGCACGCCGGTCGTCGGCGTCGTCTCCGACCGCGCGCCGATGTATGCGCTGTCTTTCGCCGCCGGCTGTGCCGTCTCGCATCCGGTCACGACTGAACTCACCGACTGCCTGGCGTGCCGCACCCCCGACGCGACCGCCCTCCACCACATTCTCCGCGGCGCGGAGCGCGTCGTGCAGGTTTCCGACGTCGCAGTCGGCGCGGCCATGCGTGCTCTCTTTTCCGACACCCACAACGTCGCCGAGGGCGCCGGCGCCGCTGGTCTTGCCGCCCTGCTGCGCGAACGTGAGTCTCTCGCCGGCAAGCGCGCCGGGATCATCCTGTCCGGCAGCAATGTCGACCGCGACATGTTCGCCCGCGTGCTGGCGGCCGCGTGATTGACTTCCACGCTCCGCGCCGTTTTTTACCGTTCGTCGCTTCCGACCGAAGCTCCACCTCAACCCTCAACTGCGCACCCACTATGACTGACCTTGCCCACAGCCATCTCCGCTCGCCCTTGCCGGTTGCCTTGACCGCGCGCGCCTAACGCCGCGCCGTTCCCTCTCCTCTGAGACGCAGGCCGCCCGCCCGGGCGGCCTTTTTGTTTTTCGAAATCCGCGCTCAGCCGCGGCTGCCGCCCCGCGCGTTCCATGTCTCCGGACTCTCAGCTCTCAACTCCCCGCTTTTTGTTTTCATTCCCATGTCACTCCCCGCTCTCGGTTGGGACGAATTTTTCGCCCGCCACTTCGCTCCTCTCGCCCTCGCCTCGTCCGACCTCGTGCCCGCCCGCGTCACGCTCGGCCACAAACACGCTTACTCCCTCCTTTCGGCGCACGGCGAACTCACCGCCACGTGCACGGGAAAACTCCTCCACGCGTCCGCCACCCGCGCCGATCTCCCCGCAGTGGGCGATTGGGTTGCCGTGCGCCTCCGCCCCGGAGAAGCACGCGCCGACATCCACGCCGTGCTCCCGCGCAAAACCAAATTCTCCCGGCGCGCCGTCGGCGAAGACGCCGAGCAAATCGTCGCGGCCAATATCGACACCGTCTTCCTCGTCACGGCCCTCGACCAGAATTTCAACCTCCGCCGCATCGAGCGGTACCTCGCCGTCGCCTGGGAAAGCGGAGCGCAACCCGTCGTGCTGCTCAACAAATCCGACCTCCACCCATCGCCCGCCGCCGCCCACGGTGAGGTTGCCTCCATCGCCGCCGGCGCGCCCGTCCTCGCGCTGAGCGCGATGCACACCGCGACCATCGAGGAAATTTTCTCCCCCTGGCTCGCCCCCGGCCGCACCGTCGCCTTCCTCGGCTCCTCCGGCGTCGGCAAATCCACCCTGATCAATCGCCTCCTCGGCACCGCCCACCAAGCCACCTCCGCGATCTCCTCCTCCGTCAACAAGGGCCGCCACACCACCACTCATCGCGAACTCCTCCTCGCCCCCTCGGGCGCGCTGGTGATGGACACGCCCGGCATGCGCGAACTCCAACTCTGGGACATCGCCGCCGACTCCCTCGACACGACGTTCGCGGACATCGCCGCGCTGTCCGCCCGCTGCCGGTTCACCGATTGTTCGCACCGCGCGGAACCGGGTTGTGCGATCCAAGCCGCCCTCGACGACGGCACCCTCGAATTCGACCGCTGGCAGAGTTTCCAAAAACTCCAACGCGAACAGGCCCACGCGGCCCGCCAAGCCGACCCCCGCCTCGCCCGCGAGACCCGCGATCAATGGAAAAAACTCCACCGCGCCGCCCGCGCCCGCACCCGCGAAAAATACGGAGACTGACAGCCACGCCTCCACGCAACTTCCTCGGCCCACGCGTTTCCCTTCCGCAACGTTTCTGCCCCCGCACCCCGCCGCCGAATCCCGCTGGGCAGAACTCGACGCCGCGGCGACCGTCCCCGACCAACCCGCCTGCACCTCCTCGTCGCAGCCAAGCCGTGAGTGATTCCCGCGCGCCCACGGCGCTACCGGCGGTTGACGCCCCGCCGGCGCACCTTGTTTGCTGGCTCGTGCGCATCCCGTTTCGTCGTCGTCCCTGGCTCTCTTGCGCCACCGGGCTGATCGTGACGTGCGCCACCCTCGCGGCGCACGGGTGGGCCGCGCCCGACGCGGAGCAAGGGCGACCATTATTGCAGACGTTCACCCCACGCGATTATCGGGCACACCAACAGGTCTGGATGGGTGCCCAAGCGCCCGATGGCGTCATGTGGTTTGGCAACAGTCACTCCGTGCTCGCCTACGACGGGGCCGCGTGGCGCCGCATCGAAGTGCCCGCCACCAGCTGGGTGCGCGCCCTCGCCTTTGGCTCCGATGCTCGGCTCTACGTCGGCGGCACGGACCAACTCGGCTTTCTCGCCCCCGGCCCTGATGGCGCACCGCGCTTCGAATCTCTCCTCGAAAAACTCCCCGCCGAGCGCCGCACGTTCGGGGTGATCTGGAGCATCGCCGCCACCCGTGACGCCGTCTGGTTCGCCACCGAGACGATGGTCCTGCGTTGGCGCGACGGTGCGTTTCGCCTCTGGGGCATGGTGAACAAGCCGCGCCAATACCTCACGCGCGTCGGCGAAGAGCTCTACCTCCATCGCCAAGGAGTCGGCCTCTTCAAACTCGCCGGCGACGAATTCGTCAGCGTCAGCGATGCCCCCGACTTCACTTCTTCGCCGATCTGCGTGTTGGCGGCTGACGGCGACCGGGGCCTGTTGGTCGGCCTCGCCAACGGCCCCTTTCACCACCTCCGCGACGGCCGGCTCACTCCGTTTCCGACGCCCGTCGATGCGCTGTTCACGCGCACCAAAGTCCGCTTTATGACCCGCCTTCCCGGCGGTGCCCGCGCCCTCGCGACGACCACGGCCGGCGTGATCGTCACCGATGCGGATTTTAATTTTCTCACCCGCCTGAGCTCCGCCAACGGTCTCGAAAGCGACCAACTCCTCAGTCTCACCTCCGACCGCGAAGGCGGTGTCTGGCTCGGCACCGGCAACGGCGTCACCCGCGCCGAGCTCGGCTCGCCCTTCAGCGCCTTCGACCGCGCCAACGGTCTCCCGCGTCACCTCACCCACGATCTCCGCCGCCACGCCGGCACCCTTTACGCCGCCACTCCCGAAGGCGTCCTGCGCCTCGCCCCCGCCGACGCCGCCACCGGCACCCCCGCCCAATTTGCACCCGCGCCCGGTTCGCCCCGCGAAGTCTGCTGGTCCCTCGTCAGCCACTCAGCCGGCCTCCTCGTCGCCACCAGTCGCGGCGTTCTCCAACTGACGCCCGAAGGTCCGCCGCGTCTGGTGTTCGATGCCCCGGATGGCGTGAGCAAGCTCGCCCTCGCCGGCGGCCGCCCGGACTACCTGTTCGTCGGCCGCTTCATCGGCCTGAATCTGCTGCACTACGAAAGCGGCCGCTGGCGCGATCTCGGCAGCGTGCCCGGCCTCCGCACCGAAGTTCGCACCATCGCCGCCTCCGCCGACGGCACGCTCTGGCTCGGCACGCCCACCCGTGGTTTTGTCAAAGTCGTCCGCCCGCCTGGCGCTGCTCCCGACGATTGGACCCGCGCCACCTTCACCGCGTATCGCGAAGACCACGGCCTCCCCAACGACCAAGGCTGGAGCCACGTCTACGCCGTCGGCCGCGAAGTCGTCTTTGTCACCGATGTCGGCACCTACCGTTACGACGCCGCAGCGGATCGGTTCCTCCTCGCGGAGTCTTTCCAAATCTCGGGGCGCCACGCGCGCACGCAGCTCTGGCCGCTCGCCCCGACCGCCGATCCGCAGATCGTGTGGGCGCAGCCCGACACCGAGGACACCCCGCTCCCGCGCCAAGTTGGACGCTTCACTCTGCGCACCGGCGCGCCCGCTGATTTCACGCCGCTCCCCACGAAGATCCTCGAACGCGTCGCGTTCGGCGGCGCTCGCAATCTCATCTGGGAGCGTCACGGCGACCGCGACACCCTCTGGTTGAGCGGCCCCGATGCCCTCGTGCGCGCCGACCTCTCCGCCGCCACTCCACCCGCACGCCCGTGGTCCGTCCTCCTCCGCGAGCTTAGTCTCCCCAACGGCCAACACCTCACCCCCATCCCCGGCACGCCCGCACCCCGCTTCGACTACGCCCGTGCGCCACTCACCTTTTCCTTCGGCGCCCCTCACTTTGGCGCCGGTCCGGGCTTGAAATATCAGACCCGCCTCCTCGGTTACGACGAGACTTGGCTACCGTGGTCCCCTCGCACCGACGCCGAGTTTACCAACCTTTCTGGTGGTCCTTTCATTTTCGAAGTTCGCGCCCAAGACCCTGATGGCCACGTGAGCGCGCCCGCCCGCTTCACCTTTTCGGTGTCACCTCCGTGGCATCGCGCACCGCTCGCCTTCGCCGCCTACGCGCTCGCCCTCGTCGCGGCGATTTTCACTTACGTCCGCTGGCGACTCGGCCGCGCCGCCCGGGAACAACGCCGCCTCGAATCCCTCGTCGCCACCCGCACCAGCGAACTCGCCACCGCCCGCGACGCCGCCGAATCCGCCAACCGCGCGAAGAGCGCCTTCCTCGCGTCGATGAGCCACGAGCTGCGCACGCCCCTCAACGGCGTGATCGGCTACGCGCAGGTGTTGCAGGCCGACCGCCGACTCGCACCCGACCAACAGGAACGCGTGCGCATCGTCCAATCCAGCGGCCAACACCTGCTGCGCATGATTAACGACGTGCTCGACCTCGCCAAAATCGAAGCCGGTAAAGTCACCCTCCGCCCCGCGCCCTGTGCGCTCAGCGATCTCCTCCGCGACCTCGCCGCCGCCCACGCGCCCGCCGCCGCCGCGAAAAACCTCTCGTTCCACCTCGACCTCGCTCCGACCCTTCCCGCCTGGGTCGAATGCGACGCCCAAAAACTCCGCCAGATCCTCGACAACCTCCTCGGCAACGCCGTGAAGTTCACCGCCGCCGGCAGCGTGACGCTTCAGGTCGTGGGCGGGCTCGTCCCTGCGCCCGCATTGGACTCGGCAAGTTCACCCACGCAGCCATGCGGGCACAGAGGCGTGCCCGCCCACCTCCAGTTTTCCATCACCGACACCGGCCCCGGCATTTCCCCCGCCGACCAAACCCGCCTCTTCCAAGCCTTCGAGCAGGCCCACCACGCCCACGCCGACACGCCCGGCACCGGCCTCGGCCTCGCCATCTCCCGCGCCCTCGTCGAGCGCCTCGGCGGACAGCTCTCCCTCGCCAGCGCACCCGGCACCGGCAGCACGTTCTCGTTCGCCCTCGACCTCCCCACCGTCACTCCTGTCTCCCCCGCTCAGACCGCCGCCCAACGCATCGTCGGCTACGCGGGCAGCCGTCGTCGCGTGCTCATCGTCGATGACCACGACATCAATCGTCACCTCCTCCTCGACCTGCTCACGCCGCTCGGCTTCGACTGCGCCGACTTCGCCTCACCCGAAACCGCCCTCGCCCGTCTCACGGCCGGGGCCGAACCGTGGCCCGACCTCGCCATCGTCGACGTCCGCATGGCCGGCCTCGACGGCCTCGCCTTCACGCGCGCCCTCCGCGCCCTCCCCCGCGGTCCGCAACTCAAAGTCCTCCTCACCTCCGCCTCCGTCCTCTCCTTCGATGTTTCCGCCGGCCGACGCGCCGGTGCCGACGACTTCATCGCGAAACCGTTTCTTACCGCTGATCTCCTCGGAAAAATGGCCCAACTCCTCCCGCTCACGTGGCGCCAAGCCGACTCCGCTCCTCCCTTCTCCCCGTCCGTCCCGTCTTCCAAATCTTTCCCGTCTTCCGATGCTTCCCCGCTTTCCGCCACGGTCCTCACCACCCTCCGCGAACATCTCGCGCACGGCGACCTCGATGCTTTGCGCGCCGAGGTAGCGGCCCTCCGCGCGAGCCAACCCAGCGACGCCCTCACCGCCCTCGACGCAGCCGCCGCACGCTACGATCTTGCCCGTCTGCGTGCCTTGCTCGCTTAACTCGTAAAGTCCGCCCGGCGCTTCGTAGCTTCCTCTGTTCCGAATTTCTCCGCACCCTCTTTCCCTCGCACCTTCCGCTACTCGCCTCCCCCCGCTCATGGCCAAACCCACTCTCCTCGTCGTCGACGACACTCCCGCCAATCTCGGCGTCGTGTGTGATGCGTTGCGCGAGGCCGGCGTGCGCGTGCTACTCGCCGAGAGCGGCCCGGCGGCCCGCGCGGTCCTCACCCGCCTCACTCCCGACCTCGTGCTCCTCGACGTCATGATGCCCAACGAGGATGGTTTTGCCGTTTGCGCCTCGTTGCGGGCCAACCCCGGCTGGCGCGAACTCCCCGTGATTTTCCTGACCGCCATCGATGACCCCGGCCAAAAACTCCGCGCCTTCGCCGCCGGCGCCGTCGACTACGTCACGAAGCCCGTGCACGTCCCCGAGCTCGTCGCCCGGGTGCGCGTGCAACTCGACCTGCGCGCCGCCCGCCGCTCGCTCGAAGAAAAAAACTCCGAGCTCGAATCCGAAATCGCCATCCGCCTCGACGCCGAGGCCCAGCTCGCCACCTCGCTCGACCGCGCCGTCGTCGTCCTCGCCCGCGATGGCAGCCTCCTCTTCGCCACGCGCCTCGCGCACGGCCTCATGGCAAAATTTTCCATCACGAGCGCCGCTCTACCCAGCGCGACCCGCTTCACCAGCGGCGACAGCGTCCTGAACGTCCGCCGCTTCACCGAGTCCGGCCGCGACGATCTCCTCATGCTTGCCCTCGAGGAGGAACACGCCCCGCCCGGCCCTGCCGCGCTCCTCACGCTCGGTCTCACCCCGCGCCAAGCCGAAGTCGCCTACTGGGTCGCACAGGGAAAAACCAATCCCGAGATCGCCATCATCCTCGGCGCGAGCCCGCGCACCATCGACAAACACATGGAGCGCATCCTCGCCCGCCTCGGCGTTGAAAACCGCTCGGCCCTCACGTTTGCGACGGCCGATCTCCTCCGTCAGAAGTAGGGCGCGGTCTCCAACCCGCCCTTTTCGCCCTGCGCTCCGCCTCTCATGGGTCGACCCACTCCGGGCTGACCGCAGTTCCCCGCCCTCCACTTCAGCACCGCGGCGTTCCTGGATCTACGGGGCACCCGCGACGACGCTTCCGCTGCGGCGCTTCCGCTGATGGATAACGGTAGTGCGTCTGGCATGGTGTGTAAGTATTTTAGACGGACGTATTTTATTAGCTGGGCATCATCCGCCGCAGATACGCGTCAAACAGCGGCACCGTAAACCCAGTGTCACCGTGGGCGGGGCTGTAAATCATGCCCTTGGAGATAAGCGAGGAGCGCACCGGGGCTACGCTCCGCCCCGGGGCTTTGAGTTTATCCGCGATCTCGCCGGAGCGGTGCGGGCCTGCGCCCAAGCTCGCCATGGCTCGCATATAATCTTTTTCCCGAGGGGTGAGACGGTCGAAGCGCTCACGAAAAAGCCTTCGTCCAAACGGCCGAGCGAGGCCTCGGTGGCGCGGGCGACCACAGCGGCATTTATTTTCGGCGTAGGGGCCAAGTTCCATGCCTGATAGCCCCACTCTTGCAGGAAATAGGGATAGCCCTGCGTCTGCGCGTAGATGGCGTCGATGGCCTTTTGCTGGAACACCACGCCCGCACGCTCGGCGGGCTCGACCAAGGCCAGGCGCCCGTCGGCCGGCGAGAGCGGCCCGATCTCGGGATAGTCGAAGAGGCGTTCGGCGTAGGATTTGGAACGGCCGGCCAAGCCGACCACCTGCGGCAGGCCGGCACCGACCAGGAGGAGCGGCAGGCCTTTTTGCGCGATCTTATGCAGCGCCATGATGAGTGCACTGAACTCGGATTCGGAAAGATACTGCAGCTCGTCGATGATGATGGCGACGGCGGTCTTGCGGGCGCGGGCGGCTTCGCCCAAGGCGAGCAAGAGGGCGGGCAAGTCGGCCTCCAGGTCGCCACTATTGGCGACGCCGACCTCGGGATCGATGTCGAGGCCGATCTCCACTTCACCGAGCGTAACCTTGAGGCCTTTGGTGAAGCTCTTGAGCACGCGGATGCCTCGCTTGACCGCTGCCTCGACCTTTTCGCCGCGATCCAAATTGAGCAGGATGCGCCGAAGCTCGGGCAACAGCAGAGCAGGCAGGGACTTTTCCTCGCGGGCCTCGATGAGCGAAGTGAGATAACCAGCCTCGCGGGCTTGATCCTCCACGCGGTTAAGCAGCACGGTTTTGCCCACGCCGCGCAGCCCGACCAAAATAAAGCTCTTGGCGGAAAGTCCGTTGCGGGTGCGAGTGAGCGCGATGCGAGCGGCCTCCAATAGATTCGCACGGCCCGTGAGTTCGGGTGGCTGGGTGCCGGCACCGGGAGCGTAGGGATTGAGCCCGGGATCCATGAACGAGCGAAATCAAGAGAGGTTACTAAAGTATTCAGGGAAAACCGTAACATCGGGTAACATTGCTTGATCTGGCCCTTGGAGTCGTTGTCCGGGTCACAACTGCGGCGGAGGTAACATCCGATAACCATAGAAGGCCCAAGGCTTGCGCCAAGGAGCCCGTGAAAAAGAGAAGGTGTGAATTGCCGTGAACGTAAAGCGGCTGATTCAGGTCTTGAAAGCGTCGTTGGGTTGGCCGTCGTCGGCGAGGTCGCCGAGGCGGTTCACAGCGTCTTTGAGGAAGGACGAAACGGCGAAGAAGGTGAGGCCAACGGGCGTGCCGGACGGAGCGCGGCAGCGCGGAGAGGGCGTCAGCCGCGAAGCGACGCGCAGGGGTGAGGAGCGTGGGTGCCCGCAAAGCGGGCGGCGTAGCGACCACAAGGGGCCGACGAAGGCGAGGACAAGACCGGCGGTCTTCACGTGAGTATACCACCCCATACGCAGACCCACGTATCTACACGTCGCCACCAACCCGTTACACTTCGCCCGCTTCAGCCAACTCCCTTCATGCAACTCACTTTCCTCCTCGCCCGCTTCCAGCGCTCGCTCGCGCTATTCGCTCTCAGTCTCGTCACCCTGGCCACCTTGCCCGTTGCCCGCGCCATCACCAACGACGAACTCCTGCCCGCCAATCTCGTCGGCAAGACCCTCACCTGCACCTACAACGCCGGCACGCCCAACACCCTCGAGCCGACCACTAATTTCACGATCCAGTTCACCTCGGCCACGACCTACGTCCGCACCTCGCCGCTCGTGCAAACCGAGGGCGGCACCTACACCGTGCTCGACTCCAACATCGCCGCCAACACCGGCGGCCGCGTGAACACGATCCAGATTAACAACAACTGGCTCTCCGCCGGCAGCACCACTGCCATCCTGTTCGTGCTCACGCAGTCCGGCGGCAACGGCGTCTACACCGCCAGCGAGTTTTTTAATCCGCTCAAAAACACCGGCGGCACCTTCACCCTCAGCGGCGGCTCCACGGGTGGAGGCACGACCGGCGTCCCCGTGATCACCGGCCCGACCACCCTCAACGCTCCCCTCGGGCAAGCCTACTCCTACAAGATTCCGACCACACCCGCCGCGACGCGTTACGATATCATCGTCACCGATGGCCGCCTCGGCATCGGCTTGGCCAATCTCACCGGTACCATCACCGGCAGTATCAACGGTTCCTTCAACGTCGCTGGCACCTTCACCTTCGGCATCACCGCCACCAACGCCGCGGGCACCAGTCCGATCACGACCTTCACCCTGATCGTCGGCACCCCCGCTGCCGCCCCCGTCATCACCAGCGCTGCCACCGCAACAGCGAACGTCGGCTCGGCCTACAGCTACCAGATTGCAGCGACTAACACCCCGACTTCCTACGCCGCCACCGGCCTCCCCAACGGCCTCACCACGAACGCCTCCACCGGCCTCATCACCGGCACCCCCACCGCCGCCGGCACGTTCACCGTCAACATCACCGCCACCAACGCCACCGGCAGCACCACCGGCCGCCTCACCCTCACCGTCGGCACCGCCGTCGTCTCGACGGTCACCGCCGCCCCCACCAACCTCGTCGGCTACCGCAACAAAGTCGGCGGTGTCTACCAATTCACCGTCACTGGGGTCGCCCGAGGCGCCGTCTGGGGCACCGATGTCTACACTGACGACTCCACCGTCGCGGTCGCCGCCGTGCACGCCGGTGTCCTCGCCGCCGGAGAAACCAAAACCGTCACCGTCACCATTCTCCCCGGACAAGCCTCCTACGCCGCCACCACCCGCAACGGCGTCTCCTCCTCGTCGTGGGGCAGTTGGTCCGGCAGCTACTCGTTCGCTGGTGCCGGCGCCGTGACCGGCGTCTCCGTCGCCACCGCCGCGCCCGCCGCCGCCCCCGGCTTCGTCGCCGGCACCGCCGCGCTCGCCACCGGTGGCCGCCTGGTCTGCCCAGTCAACGTCTCCGGCGGCGGCACGTATTCGTATCGCTGGTATCTCAATGGCGTCCTGATTGCCGGCGCCACCGCCAACCCCTACATCGTCGACTCCCTCACCGCCGCCAACGCCGGCACCTACGCGGCCGACGTCACCAACGCCCTCGGCACCACGCGCATCTCCGCCGGCACTGTCAGTGTCGGTGCCTCCGGTTCGCCGGTCTTCGCCCTGCAGCCGATTTCGAAAACCGTCCTCCCCGGCGCCACCTTCACGCTCGCGACGAATGCCACCGGCTCTGGCCTCTCCTATCAATGGTTCCGCAACAACGTCGCCCTCCCCGGCGAGACCGGCGCCATTTTACTCCGCAACAACGCCAATGCCCCTGACGCCGGCGCCTACACCGTCCGCATCAGCAACAGTTCCGGCACAGTCACCAGTAGTGCCGCCACCGTGACGCTCTCCGCCAACGCCTCCCGCCCCGCCAACATCTCCGTCCGCACCAACGTCGCCACCGGCACGCTGGTCACCCCCGGCTTCGTCCTCCAAGGCACCGGCTCGAAACGCGTCCTCATCCGCGCCGTCGGCCCGGGCCTCGCCGCCTTCGGCCTCGCCGGCACCATGTCCGACCCGAAGTTTACCGTCTACCAAGGCTCCACCATTATCGCCACCAACGACGATTGGTCCGCCGCCAACATCGGCCAAGCCTTCACCGCCACCGGCGCCTTCGCTCTCCCCGCCGGCTCCAAGGATGCCGCCCTCGTCACCGATCTGGCCGCCGGCAAGGACTACACCGTTCAAGTCACCAACGCGTCCGGCACCGGCGGCATCGTGCTCGTCGAAGTCTACGACGCCGACGCCCTCAAAGGCACCAGCTCCAGCAAACTCGTCAACGTCTCCGTCCGCGGTCAGACCGCCCCGGGCGACGACGTGTTGACCCTCGGTCTCGTCATCGGCGGCACCGGCCCTCGCACGCTCCTCGTGCGCGGCATCGGCCCCAAGCTCGCCGCCTTCGGCGTCACCGGCACCGTGCCGGATCCCCGCCTCCAAATCTTCGACAGCCAAAGCCGCGCCATCCTCGGCAACGACGACTGGGCCAACGCCGACTTCGTCACCGAGCTCGCCCTCGCCAGCGAATACGTCGGCGCCTTCGCCCTCGACGCCGGCAGCAAAGACGC
>Ga0209829_10000831_pt1 | contig 26745 bp, 23 predicted proteins | sample C_140205_EF_Meta_FD_187311 | JGI IMG/M metagenome (GOLD analysis project Ga0209829, IMG submission 187311) | Freshwater microbial communities from Lake Croche, Canada to study carbon cycling - C_140205_EF_MetaG (SPAdes) (version 2) | ecosystem: Environmental > Aquatic > Freshwater > Lake... | reverse complement strand
ATAAAAATTAATAATATAATAAATTATATTAATATTATTTTATTTAATAAATGAATATTAATAAACAATTAAATATAATTGAAGATTTTTATAACTATATTGGTAATATAGTAAATAAAAGTTATATGAATGATACTACTACCTTAAATAATTTAGTAAATTTAATAGAAAAATATAATGCAAGTATAAAAACTACTAATTATTTAAAATTAGATTCAGAATATGAAGTAGAAGAAGGGGATAAAGAAGAATCTGATATAGAAGAACCAACTGACGAGGATGAGGTAGAGGAAGAACCAACAGAAGAGGATGAGGTAGAGGAAGAACCAACAGAAGAGGATGAGGTAGAGGAAGAACCAACAGAAGAGGATGAGGTAGAGGAAGAAACAACTGACGAGGATGAGGTAGAGGAAGAACCAACAGAAGAGGATGAGGTAGAGGAAGAACCAACAGAAGAGGATGAGGTAGAGGAAGAAACAACAGAAGAGGATGAGGTAGAGGAAGAAACAACTGACGAGGATGAGGTAGAAGTAGAAGATGAAGACAAAATAGATAATAATACAAGTAATATATTATTATATAAAAAGATACCAAATTATTTAGCTAAATTTAAAAAATATGTTGAATATATTAAATTTTATTAATTAATTTATTAATTAAACCATTTTTGATATCATATATACAATATATAATATAATCAAAAATTGTATTAAACCTGAAATAAATGCTCCAATACCAAATTTGATTCCTAATATTGTAATTGTCTTATCTTTTAATTCTTTTTGATTTTTATCATTACCTTCAGAGCCAAATATTCTATTTATAATTGGATTTAATATACTATTAATAAAAATATTTATAATATTATTAACATTTGTTGCTACTATAAATGCCACTCCTACTTGTATAATATTTGTTCCTTTCAAAAAATTTATGAAATTAGTAAAAAAATTAGAATATATTTTTTCTCCGTATGTATCTATAATATCCATATATATATATATATATTATAATTATAGAAAATAATTATAATTATAATAAAATAATTATATAAAAATATATTATTTTATTATAAATAATGAGACAAAAATATGTTTTTTATCATTTTCCGTGTAATGATGGTGAATTAGCAAAAATAATATGGAAAACAAAATATAATGATTCAATATTTATTAAATGGAATCATAGTGAGAAAGAAATAGCAATAAATATATTAAATAATATAAAGGAACCTTCAGATATTATATTTTTAGATTTATGTCCAACATGTGATTTATCAACATTGCATAACTATGTTGTAATTGATCACCATGTAAATCCAATTAAATCTTTGAATACATATGTGGAAAAAAATAATTTTACTAATATAAAAATGTATTGTGATATTAGTAAATCAGGATGTATGTTAACATGGAATTATTTATATAATATTAATAATAATATTAATATTAATTTTCCATTAATTGTGCACCATATTGGTAACAAAGATTTATGGAATTTTAGTGATACTAATACTGAACCATATTCTATTGGTTATAATAATTATCTTCAATGTAATAAAAATAATAGGGAAGATATAATAATTTCATTACTAAACGATGATAATTTAAATTTACATGATGGATTTATAAAAGATGGTATTAAAATAATAATTGATAATATTACAGCAGCAGAACAATATTTTACAAATAAAAAAGAATCAATAGAATTAGTAGATGATACAATTTATAATATTATTGATATAAGTTGTAGTGATAGTAGTATGTTTAAATATTTAATTGATTATGCTGCAACTGAATATAACAGTGCTGATATTTTAAGAATATGTAACATGGAAAATAAAGAAAAATGCATATATTCATTAAGAAGTTTGAAAGAAAATATAACGGTTGACATGATTGCCAGAAAATACGGAGGAAATGGACATCCAAAAGCTGCTGGATATACGATTACAAAATAATTTATTTTATCCTTTTTATATAATGGAAGATATTAGTAATAATATAAATATTATGTTTCAAAATTTATTTATTACAAAAAATGAAATTCATCCTTTTTTTATAGATATTATACGAGTTAAAAAAATAGCTGAAGAGTATATATATTATCAAAAAAAATTTATAAGAAATAAAATTAATTATCAACCACATATTGATAATATTGAAGGGCGTGTTATTATTTTTTCATATAAAATATTAAAAAAAAAATATCTAGTGGAATTAGAAAAAGAAATGCATAACGTAATGAATTGGAATAAAATATTAAAAATTGTTTCTAATATGTCTCAATATTTACTTGAATCATCCGTTAAAAATGAAGATAATTTTTATAAAAAAATATCACAAGAAGATAAATTAAATATAATGATAATTGGTTCTGGTCCAGTTGGTTTATTTTTAGCATGTTATTTACATTTTTATTATAATATGTCAATGGGTAAAAATAGACGTGTTAATGTTGTTTTGTATGATAATAGGATTGAAAAACCGGGCTTCAAAAAACCATATAATAGACATAGACCTTTTTCTACTAGCTCAACTTATTTTAATTTAATTATTCCAAAAATATATTGTTGGAATGAAAATAAGGATAATCTTTTTATAAATATATTTATGTTAGAATATCTACTATATACAACAGCTACATGTCACTATAATATTCCAATGATTTATGAAGATTATACTATATATGATTATAAGCGTATTATAAAGGAGGGTAATTTTAAAGTTGTATTTGATTGCACAGGTGGTAGATTAAAACATAATTTTATTAAAAATATAGATACTACATGGCTTGATAAATTTAAAGAATATCATAATATGAAATTAAATATTAATACTATGGAAAATTTAGTTACTATAGATTATAAAAGTAAAAAATTTAAACAAAATTTTTATTATGGCTCATTATCTATACACTCAAATAATATGAAATTTGTTAATAAATATGATATTGATATTAAAAATGAACATGATTTATTGTATATTAATAAATTTAAACACAAAATGTTTTCATTAAAGGATATTAATAATATAATACCTGGAATTAAAGATGATACGGCTAGAAATTTTTTATTTTCTATCATGTTAGAAAAAAATGATATGTATAAAAATATGATATTTACTTTAGATTGTTGGTCAATTTATATAAGACACGTTATTAAAGTTAGTGATATTATTACAGTAGATGACAAAAAAATACTATATATTGGAGCGGGTGATACTATATTTCATAGTCATTTTATAGTAGGAGCTGGTTTAAATCGTATTATTGATTTTACAGTTAAATGTGCTAATATAATATATAATATCTAATTTACATAAATAGTTATTAATTATATATTGAATTTATTAAAGAGTTATATTTTATTTATTATTATTTACGTACTGTTCAATAATATCAAAATTAACAGTAGGTAAATCATGCCAAAACCATTTATGAAAAATAACCTCATATGGATCTATTGAATTATTATAAAAACTATTTTTCCTCGATGGATGTATATTATTATTAAGATTATAATTATTTTTATTTGTCCAATCTATATTTTGATATTTATGTAACATACAATCTATAGAATAACCATTTTTAAATATAGTATTGGATAACCCGTATTCTCCATTAACAATCGCACTGTATTTATTGGGATGATTACAAAAAATAGTTTTTTCATTTCTAAGTAAATTTAAACCTATTTGGTCAACCATAAAAAAAAATCCTTCGACTTTTGGTCCATAACCACCTGCATCCGTATGTGGCAAACATACAATAGTAGTACCAACTAATTTAATCCTATTATTTATTTTATTTATAAAAATATTAGTCCAATGATAAAAATCATTGGATAATATAGGTCCTATTATAGGTCCTATAACACCACTATTCATAAAAAAATAAAAATCATATTTTTTGTTATTTTTATCAATATATTCTAATGCAGTATTATGTCCGCCAAAATCAAATCCAACATTTTCTCTTTTTATTATTGTGATATTATCTAATATTGGAAATATAATATTACTATCATATTTAAACCCATTTATTACAATTATGTAATCTATATTATTTTTATATGATAATTCTTTTTTTACAAAAAAATTTAAATTATAATCACTTGAAGGTGATTTATAATAGGTATATATAATAACAGACTTCATTATATTATAATATTTTTTAATTTTATAAAATAAACTATTTTGTAAAATGGATTTTTATTATTATAATTTAAATACATTATTAAATGATAAATAGTATAATAGTAAAATTCTATCATATAAAAAATATAAAAATTTAAATATTACTTGTACTAATATTCGGTTGTCATCAGCTCCTATTATTAAAAATGGGGGGATGGCATTTATCTTATTTTGGTGATATTAATTTTATTAAAAATAAAATTAATAATTTTGCACATCAAGAATTTAATAATAATAATTTTACAGATATTAAAAAAATTGAAGAAGGGTAAAAAAATGTAGTGATTTATATGATAGAAAAGATACTACAATGAATAAAATATCCATAAAAGATAATAAATATTTACCATATGATTATGAAAAATATTTAAGCAAATTTTATGAATAAATAATAAATAATATGTTTTTTCTACAGTACTATAATGAGTTATTATTTTGATTGGAAATTTTATATAAATAAATATGAAGATTTAAGAAAAGCTGGAATAAATACAATGGAAAAAGCATGGGATCATTATGAAAAATATGGTAGGGGGGAAGGTAGAACTAGTGAAGAATTCGATTGGAAATTTTATATAAATAAATATGAAGATTTAAGAAATAATGGAATAGATACAATGGAAAAAGCATGGGATCATTATGAAAAATATGGTAGAGTGGAAGGTAGAATTTGTAATCTTCGATTGCCAACAATCGAAGATTCAGGTAATACTTTGGTGCTTAGTACCAAAGATATAAGGAATAGTGAAGATTTAGATAATACCATTGGTTTTATTATATTAAGACATGTAAATAATTCAAACACAAATCAATATTGGATTCATTGTTATAATTGTATTCGAAAATTTTATCCTGAAAATTCTATACTTATTATAGATGACAATAGTAATTATACATATATAACAAATTATAATTTATATAAAACAACTATTATAAATAGTGAATATAAAGGAAGAGGCGAATTATTACCATATTATTATTATTTAAATAATAAATTATTTGATACTGCTGTAATACTTCATGATTCTGTATTTATTAATAAGTATATTAATTTTAAAGTTAACTATTATAAAATAATATGGGATTTTAATATTCATACTTGGGATCAAATAGAAGATGAAACAGAAATGATAAAATTATTTAATAATAAAGAATTACTTGATTTTTATAATGATAAAAATAAATGGGAGGGTTGTTTTGGTGGAATGTCTATTATAACACATGAATATTTAAAACTTGTTAATAATAAATATAACATTAGTTTGTTATTAAATAAAGTATTAACACGTTTTAATAGATGTAGTTTTGAACGAGTAATTGGTGTTTTACTACAAAAAGATTTAAAACAATCTACCTTATTAGGACATATACACAAATATTGTAGTTGGGGAGCAAATTTTGAAAACAAACATACTTTAAATCATTTACCTATTATAAAAATATGGACAGGGAGATAAACTATTTAATACACTATTTAATACACTAGTAATGATTGCCCTTCTATTATTTTAATAACAGTATAACTTTGTGTAAATATTCTTACTCTTCCATTTTTAAAAAATTCTCTAAAATAAGTTTCATTTATATTATTATTTTTACCAAATTTTAATATAAGATCTTTACTATTTATATTTCCTAAATTTATAGTTCCTGTCGGTTGTACATTTTCTGGTTCTAAACTAAAAGTATATGTATTTATACCATCTGCAGGTGAATTTGTAAAATAATAATAGGGTTGTACAAAATTATAATATTTACCATCTCTTTCTTGAAATCTATTCTTTCCATTTAATAAAAAGGCTGATTTAACAATTGGATTATCACTTCCATCTATAAAATTACCTGTATTAAATATATTTATAACACTTACAATATATTTATTAGCAAATGCTATTTGTTCAGGTGTAGCTCCATATAATATTTCATCAATAGTATAAGACATATCCTCAATCGTTATATTATTATAAAATAATATAACATTTTCAGGAACTGCATTTGCACTAATTTTACATGTATTGCATTCTGTGAATAGTAAAATACCTGAAACTTTCAGTGCTAATCTTTGTAAAATAGGACTTCCATTACATATAGTTTTATGAGTATGTCCTATATTTACATATTTACTATCATATACTATATGATAATAATCATTAAAACAAGTTAATTTTTCACGAGTTAGTAACCATATTAATTTACCAAAAAGTTCTCTAGCACTTTCCCAATTTTTATCTGTTGACCATACTAAATATAAATGCCTCTCATAATATCTATTTAAGTTAACAAACCATAATAAATATTTACAAGGATGATCAAATATTAAACTAATTCTACTCTCAGGTGAGACAATTGTATCTGTCATATCTTGCACTTGTTCAATTATATATTCATGAGAATTAGATTTAAATAAATTTCTTTCTTCATTTTCTAAATAAACATAATCAACTAATAAATAACCTGATAATACATCTGGTAATTCATACGAATTGGGTCCAATTACCCCCATATAATTAATACATTCCTCAGAGTCTCTTAATTTAACTATTATTTGAAATTGCTGATTTATAAGAGCACAAATTGGGTATGATAAACTTGTTGCTTTACAAAACCAAAAATTAAGTGGTATAAACAATGTAAAAAAATCATGTTCATGTTCTAAATTTCTTAATTCTGGTATGTTACCTATCATAATATCATATCTTTCTCTATGACTTTGATTTGAATATAAATCATAATATGAATTTATCCAATCATTATAATGAGTATCAATATCACTTTGACCAATTCTAACTTTTATATTATCTATAATTGCATGTCCCACTCGATCTACGTATCCCCATTTTGTTTTAGCTACCTTTTTATCTAATTTTAATACTAATACAACTTTTGATATAAGATCACCTGATTGTTCCAATGTAGCAGTTGATTCTGTGCCAAAATTAATTGAACCACCGTCAAATGTTACTTGAACTGTTTCAATTGAAAAATTAGTATAGCGAAGATATGCTTTTTTAAATAATGTAATTTCAGGATTGCTAGTTAAATATACATCTTGAGGCCCAAGAGATGCTAATTGTAATAATGCTCCACTCATATATATATATATATATTATATAAAAACTTTATATAAAAATATAATTAATTGTATAATAAATTAAAATCACCTTTGTCAAATGATAATACATTATAATTAAATGAAAACATTTCAAGTGTTCCACTTTGTAATACCTCTATATTAATATTTGCTGAATTAAGATGCAAAAAATTAATAACACCAGATGGTTCTAGATTTTCAGGATATAAACTAAATGAAAAAGTATTTATCCCTAAATCTGGATAACCACTATGACATTCGTATGGAATAATATAATTAAAATACTCATTTGAGCGATATCCAGATGAAAATACTAATGAATTAAATTTAAATTGTATTTTTTTAACCATACTATGTATATGATCTAATGTAAAATTTGTAAATTTATCTGTTATATTATTAATATTATTATAATTATTTCTAACAACCCACATCATTTCTTTGCAAGGCATATTAAATGGTAAACTGATATTTTTAATACCAAGAGGTAAATTCCATGTAAAATGTTGAGTTGTTTCAATAAGATATTCAATCGGTTCCTGTGCAAATTTATTTTGTTCTTCTTTTTCTAAATAAATATAATCAACCCATAATTTTAATTGTGAAATATCACCACGAGGTGGTTCACCTATTTGAATACAATTTGATTTTTTATTGAAAAAAAATTTTAAAGTAATTTCTTGGTTATTTTTAATAGAAAGAAGCGGTATAGCTAACCCAGGATAACGACAGAATGAAAAAAATAAGGGGATATTCAAGCGATGTGGAAAATTTGCACATAATCCATTACTATAACCATTTAATCCAGTTGTACCTACCATCTCTCCTATCAATCTTTTTTTTTCAATTGGATGAGATAATTCAACCCATATATGACACCATAAACCATACATGCTATCTATTAATTTTTTACCAATATATAATTCTACTTTTTTTAATAAATTAAAACCAACTCTATTTGTCCAATATGTATTGATTAATTTTGGATCATGTGGTAGTATTAATTCTAAATATATATCACTAACTAAATCACCATCTCGTTTAATTTTAATAGTATTCATAGTTCCGAATTTTGGTTTGTCGGTAAATAAATTTTCAATAGATTCCATGGAAAAATTAGAGTATCTTTTATAAACACTATTAAAAAAACTTATTTCAGGATCACTTGTTAAAGTGATATCTTCTGATCCATATGCTACTAATTGTACTAAAGCACCAGACATTATAGTATATTATAATATAATATCTATTAATTTTTATATAATGATATCATATTTTTCTTTTATTTTATCTTTAAAAATACCAAGTTGTTCTACCATATTATAATCTAACGGGAGTGCCATTCTTAAATTATATCGTTTATTATTGTCTCTTTTGTCAAAAATTAAATTTTGTTTATTTTTTTCAATTTTAAGTGTAATATATAAGGGTAAAATATTAGTAATTTCTGGATATACATCATTTTCTAAATCTTCAACAACTTTAGTAGCTGCAGCAAGTTTTTCAGTTATACTTATTTTGTTAGATTTACTTGATGTCCATATTTTATCTAATTTTGGGTGTTGTTCAATTTTGAAAAACTCTCTGTATAATTTTTTTTCTTTATTATAGCATTCATTATAATATACAATATATTTTTTCATCATATTTTGGGTTAATCCTTCTGGTAATAATTTGGCGTTATGTTTCCGTGCACGTTTTGTCCCTACTTTTATTCCCTTACTATTTTGTTCTTGTTCTTCCCTAGTTGCAATACGTAAATTTTCCATCATATTATTAGTTGGGTCTTGGTCTATATGATCGACACTAATATTTTTAGTACCTTTACCATTTCCATAGCAGTTCATAATTACTTGATGCATATATATAACTTTATCAGATGTAATTGTATCAGATATACAATTTTTTATTTCTGTAACATGACCTGCTATATATCCATTTTTTTGAAGATACCATGTTATTTTACAATCATTTTGTTTTTCATACTCTAATATTTTTTGATATGATGAACTACATAGCTTAACAAGTGTATCTTTTTCACATATCATTAAATAATGTGTATCCAAAATCCAAATTCTATTTCTTTCAGTATTAGCCTTAATTCCACTGTTTTTAACATGACCCTTTATCATATCAGTAACATTATATTTTTCTCTTATTTCTTTGTCCAATTTATCAAATTTATCAAAACAATTTATTTTAATAAAAGTTGTTTCCTTAATTAATGGTTGACCTATATAAATCACTTTTGTTTTTTTATTAAATGATGGAATAATTTGATGCAAATGAATTATATTATTATTAAATTTTGCAATAATATATTTATTATTATTATCTTTACGAATATGATGAAACCATGTTAATTTATAATTTATACTTTTATTATATTCCATTAATTTTTCATATTCATCTTTTGTTAATTTCACAAGTGTATCTTTTTCACAATACATCAAATAATATGCTTCACTATTTATTAAATCTTCTTTATTTTCTTCCAATATAATCCATGTCATATTATATATTGAAGTTTGTGAATTAGCTCTATAATGTCCTTGAATGTAATCAATTACATTATAATTTTTTCTAACATATGAATCATGAAGTGATTGCCTCACTACTAATTTACAATTAGCTTTTCTAATATCATATATATCATTATTTATATAATTTGTATCATACAAGTTTGTATAAAAATATTCAATTAAATTTTCTTTCATTTTTTTTGTTTTATTATAATATGGATATATAGTATTTCCATCATAGTGCCATATATGTCCATCGTTGTGTAATTTTTCATATTGTTTAAAATCAATTAAAAATTTTTTACCAGCAAGTAGTATAAAATAACCAGTATTATCAAGTAGTTCAATTTTCATATAGATATTTGTATTAATATCTATATAAAATTTATCTTTAAATCTTTGTAACTTCACATTTTCTTTATACCACCTCTAGTTACTATAAGCTAATCCACCCATACCACTTGCAACACGGAATACGTTGTAGCTGAAGGCATAGATGTGGATTTCACTAGGAACAAGGACGGCAGGGTAACCATTTCTGGCATCACCGGCTAAATCGATTAAGCTAACATTTAAGTTAACGTTATCAATTCTGGACAAGTTGCAAGTACCAGATGGTTGATGTTCTTCGGGTTTAATAGCAAAAGAATAAACATTGACACCAGATTGAGGGCAACCAGTAAAGTGTTGATAGGGTTGAACTTGGTCAAAATATTCAGAGCTACGAGTTTGGAAACGATCTTGACCATTTAATTTGATTTGTGCAGCCTTAACTAAATTGTTACCAAGAGGATCAGTAAAACCAGTGAAATCATCAACTAAGCACCAAGGATTGAAGGGTTGAGCACCATTGAGAAGAGCTTTAGTAGAGGTATCAGTTGCTTCACCAGCACGGCAAACCCAGGCAAGAAACTTGGTGGGGTGATTGAATGTAAGTCTGATACTATTAATGCTGTTGTTTTGAACAACAGACGATTGACTTTGAGTTACTTCAATTAAATATTCGTGGGGCTTTTGGGCAAATTCCTTACGTTCTTCGGTATCAAGAAAGATATAATCAACCCAGAGAGTAATACCAGCATCACGTTGGTAGTAGTTATCATTTACACCAGGGGCAGCAGTTGGAATATTAATTAAATTGGCATTAGCATCAATGCTATTTAAAGCGGGGGTAAAGAGAGGAAGAGTTTGAACACATTCATCAAAACTTTCAAATTCAATGTGGATTTCAACCTCATGGTATTGGAGAGCAATCAAGGGAAGAGCAAGTCCGGGATTACGGCAATATGAAAACAAAAGTGGAATGTTAAGGATGATGGGTTGGGTTGCATTTCCAACATTGTTATTAATATTGTGAACATTACCTAAAGTATCAGGCCATGAACTTTGACCACCGAGAGGATTATTAAAAGGGAGTTCAGCAGGGGATTGGTATTGACCTCCAACCATTTGATCTAACAAGCGTTTCTTATCAAAAGTGTGAGTCAATTCAGTCCAGATTTGCATCCATGTAGAATAATGACGATCGATCATTTGACCACCAACACGTAATTCAACACTTCTTAAAAGACGGAAACCAACACGGTTAACCCAAGATACAGTTTCAAATCTGCTTGCAGCAAGAGCAGGCATGACAGCTCTGACATAAGTGTGGGACATTAAATCACCATTACGGGAAATACGGCAAACTGCTTTATTTCCAAAATTAGCTAAACCACTAAAGGTTTGTTCCATGGATTCCATTGCAAAATTAGTGTAGCGTCTGTATACAGCTTTCCAGAAAGTGATAGTAGGGTCAGCAGTAAGATAAACATCTTGTGCACCATAGGCAACGAGTTGCATTAAAGCTCCAGCCATTTATATATAATATAATAAAGAAAAAAAATTTCAATAAATAACATTTTTATATATTAAAAAATCTAAATGAATTTTTTTATATTATTTTTATACTATTTTTATGTTATTAATATTATAATTTTTACATTTTTCTATATATTTTTTTATAGTAAAATTTTTAGAATATTTTTAGAGTATTTTTTAGAATAAAATTTTTAGAGTATTTTTTAAAAGTAAAAAATTATAATATTCGTTTATAACAATGAATAAGCTACGTATTATTAAAATTATTCAGCTTAATTATTATAATTTAAAAGAAAAATTAATATTTATATACATATATATATTATATTGATGTCTAATTTTAGAATCAAAAAACAAATAAAACAACATTCTAATATGAAAGATTCTAATACTCTCGAGATTAAACATCGTAATAAAATTAAACAAATCGAAAATAAAAAATTATCAATAGATGCTATACAATTAAAACTTAATAAAATAAATGAAGAATTATATCGAATAGATTTATGTCGTGATACTAATATAACATTTGATTTAGAAAAACGTTCTGATTTATTAAATACAAAATATAAACTAACTGATGAAATTAATACAATAAATAATAATATGGAAGAAATAAATTATTATGATTTAACAGGAGATATATTAACTGAATATTATGAATCAAGAGATAATAAAGAAATATTTGAAATTAAAAATATACTAGAATATTTATCTCCCGATAATAAAAGTAAAGTTAAAACAAATACTAAGGCAGATTTATTTGATAAATTTTGTAAAAGAGTTGAAGGAATTCGGGTTAATAAAGATGATGGAACAAATAGAATTAAATATTGTAATGATTGTATGGTTGAAAAAACACTAGATCAATATGAATCATCTTATATATGTCCTGAATGTGGTGATGTAGAATTTGTTATTATAGATGATGATAAAATTATAAAAGAATATTCGCCATATCGTCGTATAAACCATTTCAAAGAATGGTTGAATCAATTACAAGCTAAGGAAACTACAGAAATACCAGATGACATATATAAAAATATAGTTGGTGAATTAAATAAATATAAGAATGTTGATTTAAATACATTAACACGTGACAGGATGCAAGATATTTTAAAAAAATTAGGCTATAATAAATTATATGAACATATTCCCTTTATTATAAATAAAATAACAGGAATTATGCCACCTAAAATTGATAGGGAGGTTGAAGAAAAATTTATAGAAATGTTTACAACAATTCAAGAACCGTGGGAATTATTTAAACCTAAAGATCGCAAAAATTTCCTATCATATCCCTATGTATTATATAAATTCAGTGAATTATTAGAAAAAGATGATTTATTAAATTATTTTCCGATGTTACAACCTCAAAAATTAATGGAGCAAGATTTAATTTGGCAAAAATTTTGCAAATATTTAAAATGGGAATTTTATCCAACAACTTAAATTATTTGCAAAAATTATTTTGGCAAAAATAAATGATTTAAAAACTATAATATATTTATATATATATATAATGAGTCATTTGAATACTTTACCAAATCTTCCAGATAATATGAAATATGTATGTATATCATTTTTAACAGATAAAAATAATGTGAAACCTCATACACTGACAGGTGTTAGATTTGGAGGTGGTTTTAGCACATATGAAGAAGCATGTAAACAAGCTAAAGAAATTCAACAACTAGATCCATACCATCATGTATTTGTTGGAGAGGGAGGCAAATGGTTGCCATATGATCCTGATCCCAATTCTGAATCGGTTAAAGATAGTGAATATGCAAATGAGACATTAAATAGTATTATGAAGGGACATAAAGAAAATCATGAAAAAGCAAAGATCTTTCACGAGTTAAGAAAGAATGAAAAAATGATTGATAACATGAATGAAAATTTAGAACAAAAATATAAAAACAAGGAAGAAATTACTAAAAAATTAAGTAAGGCCAAAACAGATGGAGAAATGAAAACATTAACTAATAGTTTAGATACTTTGAATGAACAACTTAAAACAATGGAATTAAAACTAAAGGAGTGTAAAGAAAATGAAATGGAATTAAAAAAGAAAACAGAAAATGAAGTTGTTATAAATAATTAAAATAATTAAAAATATTATAAAAATATTTTTAATTTATTATAAATATCTATGATATATATTATAAATATCTATGATATATATATATATATGTATCATAGTTATGCACCTTTTAAAAGTTCACGAATTGAAACATTTGAATCTAATGATAGGATGAGCATCAAAACAATACCTAAAGATAATATGAGTATTCAAACCATACCTAAAGATAATATGAGTATTCAAACAATACCTAAAGATAATATGAGTATTCAAACCATACCTAAAGATAATATGAGCATCCAAACAATACCTAAAGATAATATGAGTATCCGAACCATACCAAAAAATGATAATATGAGTATCCAAACCATACCTAAAAATGATAGGATGAGTGTTCATAGAATACCTAAAGATAAAAATATGAGTGACCAAGACACATTATTAATAGAAAAAAAATTATTAGAAATAAAGAAAAATGGAGAAAATGAAATTGACAAAAAAATAAATGATTTTAAAAGTATGGGTAAATATGCAAATAATAAAGAAAGATTTGAACGTGAAGTAGATAATTTAAAGGTTGATTTATATCAAGCAATAAATGTTTACTATAATATATTAGTAGACAATGCACAAATTAAGGATGTAATAAATTATTTAGACGAAAACTACAAAGCACAAAAAGATTATATTATACGTTATGCAATAGGTGTAGAAATTGAACGTATTAATATTTATAATAGAAAAGAACTACAAAATTATTGGGAGCAATTTTTTACTGTATCTCATAATTTAATGATTACTCATGATAATATTATAAATTGTTTTAATAAAGAGTCATCTGATAAAATTAAAAAAGAATTAAATAATTTCTTAGATGATAGTTTTAGTAGAATAATACAAAATATGTTTAAAAATATGGTTAAAATTTTAAAAAATCTTTCAGTACCAGATTTTGTAAAAAACATGCTCAAATATGAAGAAGTTGATATTATTTCTAGAATGAAAGAAGAAACTAGAATGGTAGAAGAATTATTAAAAGAAATACGCATACCCTATTTTTCGGATATGCATGGGCGTAAAATTGAATCAATTTTTATTACACCCTACAAAAATGAATCAATGTTATTATATGTAACTTTCCCTACTAATGCATTAAATAAGATGCGTGAATTAATGTTTAATAGTATTAACTTTGATGCTACTATAGAAGTATCAAGCTATGGATTATTAATTGATTTACCTAAATATGGGAATATTATGAATGATAATACTATCATATCAGTTAAAGTTTTACCAACTATGCAAACAGTTGATTATGATGTTACATTAAAAATAAAATCAGATATGTTTAATGATATGAAAAAATCAAATTATAATATGAGTATGACAAATAAAATAACTGCAAAACCACCACCATATGATTGTTTATGTAAATAAATAAATTAATTCATATTCTGAATTAATTTAACAAAAGTATTTTTATTCTTTAATTTTTTCAACAACTATCTTTGAATCATTTTTTCTTTTTGATAACATCATAGATGGATCATATACATCTATTTTTTTATTCCAATTTTTATCATAATTTCTACTATGAAATTTTTTATAATTTTTTGAACCCATTGTAAATTCGGGTGTATCTTTTGCCTTGTACCAGAATACTTTTTCAGTTATATCTTTTGAATGAACCCTATTATTAATAACCATACATCCATAATTTTCAGTTAATTCTAAAAATACTTGTTGAAAAGTATTAAAATCAGGAAACATACCAGCATAATGATCGTATAATCTTTTTCTATTAGATATAAAATCATCTGCTAATAAAAAAATATAATCAAAATTACTTCTCATTTCAGGAGGTATTCCAAGAGGGAACTGCATTGTAAGAATAAATGATAAATTATGATGTCTTCCATTAAAAAATAATTCAGATATAGGTTGTTCTTTTACCCATGTTGCTTTAGAACTCATACAATCATCCATTATAATCATTGCTCTAGGATCTTTCATTGATTTACCTTCTTTAACTTTTTTTTCATTATCTTCACTAATTTTTGCTTGTCTTTGATAAAGTCGATTCAATATAGTATTATTATATTCATCATATATAAATAAATCTGGAATAAAATCAGCATAAAACTTATTTAATTTTTCAGTTTTACTAATTGCAACAGTTGTTGGTATTGATCTTTTATGAAATAAAATTTCTCGTGTCAAATAACTTTTACCACTTGCTCTTTTAGCAATCATAGCAATTGTTACATTATCAGGCATCGATTTAATATCAAACCTTTTTATTTTCAAAGAATGTCCTCCATACTTTATATCTATAACTGTCATTATAATAATTTAGAAATTTAATATTGAAAAATATCTAAATTTAAATCCAATTCTTTCGGTTTATTATTACATACATCGTATATATTATAAGATAGTAATATAATACACGTAATAATTAATGGTAATTTATATATATTATATATATTATGATATAATGATATTTTATCATTATATTTTATATAGGGATATTGAAACCAATAGACTAAAATAAAACTGATTATAGCAATAATATAAGGTGTAATATTAGACATTATTATAAAAGTAGATTTTAAATTATAATAAAATAAAATCTACTTTTATAATAATGTCTGAGAATAAGCCTTGTGATAAGCCTTATAATAACTCTTATATAAAATTAAATCAAATTATTAAATATATATTAATTGGATTAATTACTGCAATTTGTATTAAATATATACCAAATACTACTTTATTACAACAAGAAATAATAACTATATCAATTGTAGTTTCAATTGCATATGCAATTATAGATATTATATTACCATCTTTTTATATTTATGAAAACAAGTGTTCAAATATTTAGATAATTATTAAAGAAATTTTGACGATTTTTTTTTTCATTTTTTTCGACTGTATTGACTGTATCTTTTTTAATTTCACTATTTGAAAAAATATCTTGATAATTTTCAACATTAGCTTCCATATTATAAGTTATTGATTCACTATCTAATTCCTTTAATATATTATTCTTAACTTTACTATCTACCAATTTAGTAGATGACATATGATTATTTAATTGTGACACATTATCTATTATATTTTTTAATGTTGAGGTTGCCTTATTTTTTTCCGATGAAGATTTATTTGATAATGACTTAGTTGAATATGATTTATTTACAAAGGGTATTGTAGCATCATTTGAGTCAGATAATTTAATATCATTATTATTTATTAATTCTAATATTTTATTATTAGTAGTTTGTATAATATTACCTCCTACCATGTTAGATGGTATATTAGCTGGCATATTAGCTGGTATATTATCGGGTATATTACTTACCGGTAATATGTTAGCTGGTATGTTAGGTGGTAATATGTTAGCTACTTCATTCGTATCGCCTGTTTGTTTTACCATTAGAGGAATTGAATTTATATTAGCCTCTGTATTATAAGATACTTCTAATAATAATGGCATATTATAAATATCATTTATATTATCAATATTCTTACTATTAATAGCCTTATCACCTAAAAATTCATCTAATATAGTTGCCATTGGTAATAAACGTCTAATTGCATTTTCAATACAACAATTTATTTTTAATATTATACTATTATTATTACGTTTAATTTCTATGGAGGGTAACATGTGATAAAATAGATAAGGATCTGTATAAAATTCACGTGCACATTCTATATATACATGATGAATAAATACTCCTATATTTAATTCATTTTTTAAAGCATCTGAAATTTTAACACCTAATATTATCTGGGTTGTTTTAAATACTGATTGTATTAATTCTATTAAATATGGAAAAGATTTTGTTTTCAACATGATTCTATTTAATTCATTTATTATTATTTCATGATTCCATTCTTTTATATTTAATAAAAGAATTTGAAAATTTTTTAGAATTTTATTATCATCGTTTTTTTCTTTTAATTCATTATAAATTTGAGATATACCTTCGAATATCAATGGAGACAAGATATTGGTAAGTTGAATAGTAAATTCTTTTTTGATTTCTATTATTTGATTAATATTCATTTATATATATTATGAGAAAATATTATATTAATTAAACGTAATTAAATATTATGTTTAATTAAACTATTAAATAAAACTATTAATTTTCTATAACACCCGGTTGTTCCCCATAATTATCATTTATAATAGCATTAAAGGTTTTTTCACCAAGTATATTATTTATATTATTATTTTCATAATCAAAAAGTTTATTATATTTATTTTTTTGACATACAAAATTTTTACTACTATAATAGTAATTATTATAAAGATTTAATTCTTTAAACATTTTGTTATATTCAGCTGGAGTAAACATTTGTTCATATGATTTCTCTAAAATTTTTTCTGAGTTTATTTTATTTTCTTCACAATTTTTACGTAGGAAAGGTGGCTTTGAATCTCCATATGTATCATCTGTGCAATTTTCATCTGTACAACATTTAATCATATTTTTTCTTTTACATTCATTTAATTCAACTAAATGCTCTTTTGTAGATTTAAAAAAAGTAAAATATAAAAAAATAATTAGAATTATAATTATTATAAAGGATATTATATATGATATTGTCATTAATAAATATAAGAAATTAATTAATTAATTTATTAATTTATTATATTTGTAATTTCTTTTTTTTCTTTTGTTGATAATGTTATAAAATCAATTGTTTTATTAATTTTTAAACACAACTCTAAATCTTTTATATTTATATCTTTTTTATAAGTTTTTAATATATTAATAATTTCATCTGATTTTTTTTCAAATATTAATTGATTTGTTATCTTGCATAATATTAAAATCTCTTCTATTGTTTTATTTCCAATTATTTTTTCTAGATTTGCTATATTTTTTTTATTAATATTTTTTAATGATGTTTTATTTAAATCAGCACTAAATTTCATATCTGTTTTTGTTAATTTCTTAGCTGACATATTAGTATATTGTGAGGTAGTATAGCATGTATAAAATCCATGAATATTTTGTAAATACCAATTTTGATCAGTATAAATACTTGTTTCAATATTATCACCAATAGATAAACTATTACTAATCTCTTTAATTTGTTCTAATTGTTCCTTCCAAGAACTTTTATTTTTTGAAGATAATATTTTTTTGTAATAATTTTCACATAACATTAATGGAACTAATACTTTGTCCGTTTCATATAATTTATATATTTGTTCAAAATTATAATTATTATTAATAAGATTCATGGATGATTCATATAATCCAATATCAATATCTTTAACAATAGATCTTTCAATGAATACATTCATATCATTTATATTTAATGTTTTAAAATTATAATGATATTCTTGTAAAACATTTACTAATCTTCTTATATCATATTGAGTAAATTCAATAATTTTTTCAATACATTCATCGTCCATTACTTCCATGTTCTCATTTTTACATATATATTTAATATAGGTTGATAATTCATATGAAGAAGGTGATATAAATTTATATTCATTACAATATTTTTTAAGATCATTTACAAGTTTACTATGATTTGTATTTGTAATAAATATTAAAGGAAAATTTTTATTTTTTGCATTAATCTTATATATATTAAATATATATTTTCTTTCACTCGTTAAAGTAATTGATTCTGTTTCATCAAAAACTAATGTTAATTTATTATTACATTTTGACTTCATTTTAACTGTTGAATCTATACTATTATTAAAATTATAATAATCTTCAAAATCTAAATCAGTTCGGAATGATTTAATTTCATCAGGATATATCATTTTATATTTATAATTATTTTTTTCAAGTAATAATTGCACGGTCATTGTTTTACCAATACCGTGACCTCCACTAATGATAATAGTATTATCATTATGTTTATCAAAATTTTGTAACCAATCATTTAGTTTTTGTATAGAAAATTTATTACCAATAATATTATTGATACTATCAGGTCGATATTTATTAATCCATAGATCATTTGAATTTTTATTCATTCTATATTTATATATTTATATTTTTTTATCTTTATAAATATATAAAATATATAAAATATATAAAATTATAAAAAAATATATAGAAATTTTTTGTTTAAAATAGTTTAAAATATATATAGATTATTTTTCTACACTATATATATATATAATGTCTCGAAGATCTAGTAATAAAGTAGTTAAAAGTGGTAGTACTGTTGATAATGAAGTCAATACCTTGTTCAATTTAAAAGATAAAAATCAATTTACTAATGCACTATTAGCATTAAGAAAGAAATATCATAATGATGAAGAATTAGTTAATAAAATACAAGAAGTATTTGTTAACAAACAATCATCCATTATTAAAAGTGCAAAGAAATTTGCCGAAGCTATTCGTAAACGTTATGGTAATACCAATTTACCCTATCATCAACTTTTATCCAAAGCTCGTGCTCATGGCAAAAAGCATGATTTAAGTGAAGCTGAATTTGCTGAATTCCAAAGAATTTACGAACAAGAAATTAGTGGAACTGCTCAACGTAATGAAGTTGTTGTTCCTTTAACTAATTTAATGAAAGTTCTTGGTAATGTTGCTGAAGGAATGGATCATTATTTTAATATAAATGAAAATGATTATCGTAATCTTGAAGAAATTTTGAAATTACACGAAATGTCTAGACCATTACATGCTCAAGTTCTTCTTCAATCTATTCAATATGATGATTTGGCATTATATTCAACAAGTGGTACTATTGATCCATCTCGTCAAAATCCTGGCGAACATGTTCACCCTGTTGTTGCTGCAATGTTCTTACCTAGTATCCCCACTTTAAATAGTCATTTTCTTTACAGTAATATGGCTGGTATTGTTAAATCTAGATACAATGGTGAACCTCTTACAACTAGACCTGATTATGAATTATTTTATAACTTGGTAACTGATCCTAATGATGTAGTATGTGATAACCGCACTCCTATTTCTGATTTATTACATAGATGCAATCTTCAAAATCAATTATGGAATTCCGTTCTAAGTCTTCGTAATGGTCAATATTACAATACTTCTTTCCGCGAATTTGTTACATCGGTCGATGTTTGCCGTCTTAATAAATATGATAATCCTGACCTTTTATACGGACGTCATGATGGTACTATTATTAAACGTCTAATGGCTGCATTTTCATTTAGACCTACTGTTGTAACTACTTTACCCCTTACATATGTATTTGCTAACAATCCTTATGCTCAAAATGTTCGTCCTACTGTTACTTCCATTCCCATGATTAACGTTCGTCTTCACAATTGGGTTAATGCTACATCTTCATCTGTCTTTGGTGGTTCTGTAACAACTGCTGCTGCTGGTAATATTAAACTAAGTGATACCTTAACTCAGGCCCAAACTTTTATTGAGGGAAATCAATTAGTTCAACGTGTTTCTGATGTTATTTATTCTAGAGAAATTTTAGTATTTTATGTTGATAGACGTGCTCATATTTTACAACATGCAAATCAAGCATATAATTTAACACGTTTACCTACTGCAATTGCTGGATTCGAACGTATTAATAAACAAGCAATTTCGTTTGAACCTATTATTGCTGTTCGTCCTAGAGATCCTAAACCTGATGCATTCTGTATTAGAGCAGTTGTTGTTGCTGAAGTTAATGACACAAGTAATACCAAAACAAATGATCCCAGATCTTTAGTTATTGGTTCATCTACCTTCTTATTTAACGGTAAGGATGTATTAGATGCAAGTGGAAATCCTACTTATAATGACGATGGAACTAAAAAGAAGGTTTGCATGGATACTACAAGCGCATGGCCTTTTCATTTTTCATCTGATGATGTATTCCATTATTCACCAATGGATGCTCTTAAACGCGCTAATAAAGAAGGTATGTACAAAGTTCCTATTGCAACTGGTATGGGTACCGTTACTCCTCCTGGTTATAAAAATTTAGATGATGTAGTTAATATAATTCAAGAACAAGGTATTGTTTTCATTTATCAAAATTATGATTCTAAAGCATCTGAAGAAAGAATGCTAGCATATTAAATTATTTTAAAAAAAAGAATTGAGTTGAGACTTGTCTCAGTATATTTATTTTTAACTTAATATTTACTTTATGTAAATATTAAGATATTATTTTTTCTAAAATCCAAATAAATCAGTTGGTTGTCGAAAATTACCATTTGTTTTGCATGTATTTGTAGGCAATGGCAATATACTAAATGAAGGTGAATCATATGGTGATGAATATCGATTTATATCATTCAAGTATCTAATTCTAGCAATTAATTCTGACATAACTCCTGGAATAAGTATTTTAAATACTTCTTTATTTAATAACATTACTTCAATATCTGTCGGATAATGATTTTGTACATTTTTTAAATATACATGTCTCATAATAGTCAAAAGATGATTTCTATCTTGTGGTTGTATAACCATTTTTTTATTGTATCTTTCAAAAGTCATTTCTTTAATTTCTTCAATTAATATGGTATTTATATCATCTATATTGTTATTACTAAAAAATATATATGATATATCATTTGGTTTGATATTAACTAAATTTCCAATAAATTGTGTTTCTTCTCCAGTTGGTTTATAACTATCATATGAAAACATATAAGGAATTTTATGCGTGGATTCGTCTGACATTAATATATGTTATATAATAAATTAATAAATTATATAATAAATTAATTAATTTATTATTTTAAATATTTTTTATTATATGAATCTACGTTAATTATTAGCAATACGAAATAGGGAATTACTGAAAGCACAGATTTTCTTTATATTTTTGATGCATTTGCACAAAGGCATTATATACTATATGTTTCCACTAATGCTTCTTTATTTAATCTATAATTTCTATCACTTGTTTGTGGTAAATTATTTGCATCCGGATAATATATTAAACTATAATTAAATACCATTATTTTATTCCAACTACCGCTACTATCTTTAGTATAAATTAATTTCTTTTTACCATCAATGTCCTTTAGATATAATACCCATTTATATTCATCGTATCTTTCTTGATATACCATCAATGAACCAACTATAAATTGCGGTAAAATAGATATATTTATATTTTCAACTTCACTTTTTGTAAGAAATGTTCCAATTCTATTATGTAAATATTGAGGGAAACAATCTATTATAATATCTTTAATATTATTTTGTGTTGAATTATGGATATTATCTATTATATTAATTGTAGTACCAGTTGGAGGTATTATTTTAAATGTAGCAGATGTTGATAATCTAGTAAAATTATTATTATCTATTATATTATTCATATCAGATAATACATTCATTTTATAATTTGGCACATCAAATCCATTCATATTATATATATTAGGAGATACTATCTTGAAAATTTGTTCATCTGTAGTAATTAAATTATTATATATTGTATTGCTGGGATTAACATCTGAAAATCGAGTATCAATTAATAGGAGAGAACCAAAATTAGGAATATAAAAATTAATACCGTCAACACAATATATCCAATAACCAACATTATTACTATCATAAAATAAATCTTTTATAAATACATTATTTTCTAAGCTGAAATTTCTAATATATATTTCTTTTTCTTGTAATACAGCCATTGAATATACTAGCTGAAATAAAATACTTTCCCATACATATTCTGTATGATAACCAGTTGATATCATTTCCTCAATTGCTCCATTCACATTATATGTTGGACATAACCATTCAATTATACTACAAGTAGGAGCTTCTGTTAACACTATCATACTCTTACCACTATCAACCGTTAAATCAATCGGTCCCTTTAATTTTAATCGTGAAATAATACTAGTTTGGATAGTAGAAGGTAATTTAGTGAAAACTTTATTTATTTGCTTATTCATATTAAGATTCTCTAATAATTGTTGTTTACTACCACTCGTACTATTTTTATGTGTTATAATTAAATTATACATTTCACTATAATTAATTTTTGATACATTGTCTATTTTATATAAAATTAAAGTAATAAAATTTGGACATATTTTTTTATCTAATATATTGTCTTTTATATATGTATAATATTTAATATCCCTATGAACATTAAAATTTTCATCACCATTAGGTAAATTAATTTGAGATGCATATAAAGCACCGACTGAAAGTTTATAAATACGTATATTTAAACCTAATCCATATCGAGCCACTTCAACTCTTGCTTTTTCCATATTATAACGTATTGGATATGCTCCACTATAAATTAAGAAATCCATTGCAATTATTGAATATGGATTTTCACCCATTCGATATGGATTAAATTCTAATATTTTAACATATTCCATAATAGATTTTGGACCAGCTTGCATTGTCATTAATTCACCATCCCGTTTATCATTAATTGAATTACGTAGAAAAATAATTAATTGATTTCTTTCGCTAATACTTATCATAGTAAAATTATACGGATCTCCTGGTAGCATATCCTGATAAATTTTATTTAATGTGCTATTATGAACTGTTGGATTACCCAAGTTTATATTATATATTTGTTGTAATGGTATTTCATTTGGCTTCATTGGCGGTGGGACAAATGGAAAATATGCATTTGAACTAGGAACAAATGAAGGAGGATACGTAATACTGTTATCAAGTGAAACAAATGCCGGATTTGAATATTTTGGATGAGTGTGTCCTACATTTGGGGGTGCTCCTGTGAAAGTGCTTTGATATATTTTTTGTTCTGCTAGAACAGGTGCTTCTGTAACATTTGGCATACGCTTTTGTTTATAATAATCATCTTTCTTAGTATAAGCTGTATCATCATATGACGATTTATTATAGTATTTTTTTTCTTGAAATTTATTATCTGAATTATGTTCGGAATTATTTTCGGAATTATGTTCTTCTTTATTAATAGTACGAGTATCCATATGATATTTTTTATTAGATACGTTATCGTCTGATTTATTTTCAAATGAAACAGTAGCTTTGGGAACATTATGTTTTTTATCAAATGGAACATAATCTCTAAAATGTTTTGGTTTTTCTTTAACATTATAGGGTTTATTATAAAGTGGATTAACAGCTACTTCTTGAGAGGCAATTACTTTATTATCTTGCACTTTAGTAGTTTGGGGAGGTTGTGATTCTTTATTCATATTATAAATTCTTTTTTGTTCATTTGATATGAAGGGAGAATTTGGTGTTTGTGCTGATAAAACCGGTTTTTTAAATATACTACCCCCAGTCATTTTACGTGTTATTTTTGAAGATTTTTTAAAAGATGTTATTTTACGTATGTCTCTTTTTCCCATATAATAATCATTAGTAGACATTAATTCAGTAGTTTCTTTCTTCTTAGTATATTCTTCAAAATATTTATTTTTTAATAATTTGTCTGGTGTAGTATATTCAACATATTTTGTCATATATAAATTATTATCTGTATTTCTATATTTTTTAGGTATTGCTTCTTCTAAAAAATCAATATCTTCTTGATTTAATATCTCCATAGTATTTAATAAATTATTAAGAAAATAATGTAAATCAAAATAATCATTTTTTTCCTTCATATCAATAAAAGGAATTTTCATATCACTTGTATATAAAGAGGGTATTGATGCACCATAAAAATTTGTTATTTTAATTTCAAATATATTATTACTAATATAATACACGTAATCATCATATGAGTATGATGCAATATTATTTGATTCTTTTTTCATATACACGTAAATATTATCTAAATTCAAAATATTATGTCTGAATCCGTCATATTCTTTTTGTAATACTGCAAGTGTATGAATAATTTGAAATAATAAATTTTTTAAATTAAAATTTTGTGTTTTAACAAATTCCTTTAATAACATACATTTAAAAAAATATTCCTTCGTTCTAATTGAAAATACATTTGATACACTATTATTATCTAACATCATCATATAATCTTTATATACGCTATCATATGGTTTAATGATATCTATTATTTGTTGAAAATCAACATCTATATTTAGTATTGGTAACATAATATGATTACATTTATGATTAATAACTATTTTACTTAGCAAATATGAAAATAATGAATCATTATTATTTATACTATTAATTTTATCTATTTTTTTTAATGATTTATAGGGAGTTATAAAAAATGCTATAGATAATCCATCTGTATAACGTTTTAACACAATTGTTTTGCTGTTTTTATCATAATTAATCATTTTAAATTTTCCATCTAATAATTCAGCTATAATATCCATATAGTCTGTGGTATCACTTTTTTTTATTTTAATATCATCTAATGTAATATTATTTACAACTATATTATATGGTTTTATATTATTGTTACCTGATTTCGAATAAACAAAATCATATAACATATTTATTTTAGTATCAACATTATTCATATATATTATTAGTGATATTTTTTTTAATTATTATTTTTAAATATTATATTATGAGTCAAAACTCTTATGAGAGGATATAAACAGTTAGAGTTGTTCACTGTTTATTAATTTAGATCTCAAAAAACTAAATGTTTCAACTCATACCTTTTTATCAGTGTAAATTGTATTTATAAGACATATTATTTTAATTATATATGCTTCCATATGAATTATATTCCTCGTTCCTTTTGCTATTCTTAATTCAAATTCTGAAGTAATACATACTATTTTATTCGAGTATTCAATTCTATTATTATCATCTATTATTTTTTCTATTTTTTTCAGTAATATTAACATTAAATTTCTAATAATAATATTAAAATCAATATTGGTAATAAATAATATATATAATAATTCTCTTATATTTTTAATTATATTAGCCATATTTGGTGTGGTATAATTTTCTTTTAATAATATTATATCAGTAAGGGTATTTAATATATTAAGCCATTCACTCATACTAGTTATATTAAATTTTTTCATTTCTAATAACCACATGGTTTTATTTATATTATTTTCTGATTTTACCATGATATCTTTCATCTCTTCCTGTG
>Ga0209829_10000830_pt1 | contig 26748 bp, 27 predicted proteins | sample C_140205_EF_Meta_FD_187311 | JGI IMG/M metagenome (GOLD analysis project Ga0209829, IMG submission 187311) | Freshwater microbial communities from Lake Croche, Canada to study carbon cycling - C_140205_EF_MetaG (SPAdes) (version 2) | ecosystem: Environmental > Aquatic > Freshwater > Lake... | reverse complement strand
AGAAAGTCGTGGCTGATTTACCGTTGCGCGAAGAGTGTCGCTAATGCGAACTGAATAGTTATTCCCTTCGCCATCGACAAGTGCGAGATGGTTTCCATCATCGGACTTGCCAGTAAATCGAAGCTCGTTCATGTGGGTGAGAATATCCGATGAGATGGTAATTTCTCGAGAGATAGACCCTTTAGACTTCACTTATGTACGAGGACTTGCTCGAATTAGCGCAGAAGGTGGGCGCAGAGGCTGGTGCCCTGCTGATGGATCGCCCTCCCGCATTCGAAATCGAAGAGAAATCCACCGCCATCGATATTGTGACTCAGATGGATAAGAAGGCTGAAAAATTTATCGTGCAATCTCTTCTGGCAGCTCGTCCTGATGATGGAATGATCGGCGAAGAAGGCGCGGCCATCGAAAGTAAGTCTGGAATCACCTGGGTCATTGATCCACTCGATGGAACTGTCAATTACTTCTATGGATTACCTGGATGGAATGTCTCTATCGCCGCAAAAGATAGTGAAGGCACGGTAGTTGGCGTAGTCACAGCTCCCACAATTAATTCAACGTGGTGGGCAACTCGAGGCGGCGGCGCGTTCTTCAATGGTAAGAAAATCAAAGTGAACGAACCAATTGAATTTGATAGAGCCTTTATCGGAACAGGCTTTCAATACGATGTTGCACACCGCATTCGCCAGGTTGAGAATGTTGGACGGATGCTTCCTCTCATTCGTGATATTCGTCGTAATGGAGCAGCTGCAGTTGATATCTGTCATGTTGCTATGGGCGCACTCGATGCCTATTACGAAGATGGACTCAAGGAATGGGATTGGGCTGCTGCGAGTTTGGTAGCCACCGAAGCAGGTGCGCGCTTTGGTCTCTACGGCCAAGCTCCCTACATGACCACCCTTACCGCAGGTTCGACCCTCTATGCAGAGCTTGAGTCCTTCCTCAATCTCCACGCGTAGTTTTTAGGCGATATCTGCCGATTTACGTCTAGCCCCCCTTCTGTGGCAAGATACGCAGTCTGCACGGCGATATCCGTGCTCAATTAGCTTCTAGTTAATTAGTAATGAACAGGAATAACCATGAACATTCTCGACGTCGTAGATGCAGCCTCACTTCGTAAGGACATCCCACAGTTCCGCGCAGGCGATGAGCTCAAGATTCACGTCCGTGTTATCGAAGGTAGCAAGTCACGTCTTCAGGTATTCCAGGGAATCGTTATTGGTCGCCAAGGCGACGGAGTCCGCGAAACCTTCACAATCCGTAAGGTTTCTTACGGCGTTGGCGTAGAGCGCACATTCCCAGTACACACACCGGTTATTGAAAAGATTGAACTTGTCACAAAGGGCGATGTTCGTCGCGCCAAGCTTTACTACCTCCGCGATCTTCGCGGTAAGGCTGCCAAGATTCGTGAAAAGCGCGATGGCGTTGTTGGTTACGGTGATGGAATTCTTTCGACACCAATTGCGGAAGTTATCGTGGCACCTGTTGTTGAGGTGTCCGAGCCAGCTGCAGAGGTCGTTGCAGAAGCTGCAGTTGCTGAGGTCGTTGCAGAAGTTCCAGTTGCTGAGGTTGTTGCAGAAGCACCTGTAGCGGAAGCTGTTGCTGAAGAAGCACCAGCAACTGAAAAACCAGCAGAGTAACTAACTCTTCTTTCATGTCGCGCAAGGGCTCACTCCTTCGCGAGTTCCCGATTCTGGTAATCGTTGCGCTCGCCGTATCTCTGATTATCAAGACTTTTCTCGTCCAGTTCTTCTTTATTCCATCTGGTTCAATGGAGAACACGCTACAAATCAACGATCGCGTAGCAGTCAATAAGATTCCATTTATCTCCAGCTCAATTCACCGCGGAGATGTAGTTGTATTTCGTGATCCCGCCAATTGGCTTCCAGAACCTTATGCAGGCGCTGAAAATAAAGTTGTAGCAAAGATTAAGGAAGGCCTCGTTGCAGTGGGCGTTCTTCCCAATCCTGCTAAGCAGTACCTCGTCAAGCGTGTCATCGGCGTTGCAGGCGATCACATCGTCTGTTGTTCAAAGACAGGTGGGCTCTTAATTAACGAGACAAAAACTTCTGAGCCTTACATCTTTTCTGGCAATAAGCCGAGCGAGATGGATTTCAACGTCACTGTCCCTGAGGGCAAAGTATGGGTAATGGGCGATCACCGTGGTTCTTCTGCTGACTCTCGCTATCACCAAGATGATGTCAATAAAGGTTTTGTTCCCGTCTCGCGCATTACGGGTCGTGTCTATGCAATTATCTGGCCACTTAAAGATGCGGGCCTTGTTCCATCGCACGATCCCATTAAGCCTATTAAGTAGCCAGTACCAATGAAAGCGATCGAAGAACTTCTTCGGAACGCTGGTATCGCTCCGATTGCTGGAGTCGATGAAGCAGGTCGCGGACCATGTGCTGGACCACTCGTTGTTGCAGCGGTTATTTTGAATGATCCCACAGCACCTGAATTATCAGAGGTGCGTGACTCCAAGGAAGTCTCTGAAGCTAATCGAGAAATTCTCTTCGATGTCATTATGAAAATTGCTGAAAGCATCAGTGTGATTATTGTGCCGCCTGCCGAAATAGATGAACGTGGTGTTCATGCTGCAAACCTCGATGGAATGCGCCGGGCGGTTAAAGGTCTTTCCATCGAGCCTGCTTACGTCTTAACTGATGGTTATGCGATTGAAGGGCTAGCCATTCCCAACGTTGCAGTGTGGAAAGGCGATCAAGTAGTAACGGCTATTAGCGCAGCATCAATTATCGCTAAGGTGACGCGAGACCGCATGATGATTGAACTTGATAAGACATACCCTCAATACGGCTTTGCACAACATAAGGGCTATATCACCGCCAAGCACACGGCAGCACTTGCCATGCATGGCCCGTGCATAGAACACCGCAAATCTTTCTCCAATATCGCAGCGCTGCTGAAATAGTTTCCACAGCACCACCTACTTACTGATTCTACGTACGTTCGAAGTCTTACCCTGCCGCGCATGGCAGCAAAGATAAAGAGACCTGGCCCTAAGCAACGTACTGGTGCATTTGGCGAAGAAATTACAGTCAGATACATCACCGATCGAGGTGATGAAATCCTCGATCGAAATTGGCGAATTCGGGAAGGCGAGATAGATGTCATCTCACTATCCACGGACGGTGTATTCCACTTCATTGAGGTAAAGACGCGAAGTTCATTGGCATTTGGACATCCTTTCGAAGCAATTACTCGCGACAAAGCTCATCGCATGCAACGTTTAGCTTTGGGGTGGCTGGCAACGCACGGCTGCCTTGGATGTGAATTCACCATCGATGTCGTTGCAGTTGTAATTGCAGCAGATGGCACACATCAGCTCGAATATCGCGCAGGTGTTCTATGACGATTGGCCACACACAGAGCGTTGCCCTCCTTGGACTTACCGGCAGTGTCGTTGAAATCGAAGTTGATATCTCAGATGGCATTCCTATGTATTCATTACTTGGCTTACCCGATACTGCTCTTCAAGAATCGCGTGATCGAGTAAGAGCAGCAATCACCAATTGCAACGAAATCTGGCCCAATCGGAAGGTGACAGTCTCGCTATCTCCAGCATGGTTACCTAAAAGTGGGTCTAGCTTCGACCTCTCCATTGCACTGGCAATTTTGATTGCACATGGCACTCTTCCTCAAGAACCGTTCGCACAGATGGTGGTTCTAGGCGAACTCGCACTCGAGGGCAAAGTTCGCTCTGTTCGTGGTGTTCTGCCCGCATTAATTGCTGCATATAAATCTGGAATCAGTCGAGCGATAGTCCCTGCTGCAAATCGAGCAGAGGCAGCGCTTATGACTCAGATGCAGATATTTACCTTTGAAAATCTTCGCGATGTTTTATTGTGGGGACGCACTGGTGAGCATCCTGTCGTACAGGAACTTGATCTCCAGCAGACAGATGTAGATGAGTACCTTGATTTCTCAGATGTTGCAGGTCAAAGCAAGGCGCGCTTTGCTGCTGAAGTAGCGGCAAGTGGTGGGCACCATCTCTTACTCATTGGTCCACCTGGAACTGGTAAAACAATGATTGCATCTCGGATTCCAACTATCTTGCCTGCACTTACTATGGATCAGGCGCTAGAAGTAACTGCCGTTCATTCAATCTCTGGTGCGCTCGGTTCACGTTCACCCATGTCACTTGTTGCACCCATAGTTTCCCCACATCACACCGCATCACGGGCTTCCATTGTTGGAGGTGGATCTCATGTCATCAAACCAGGTGCCTGCAGTCTGGCGCATCATGGCGTTCTCTTTATTGATGAAGCACCCGAATGCGCAATCGGCGTACTTGATTCGCTACGGCAGCCTCTCGAATCAGGCACGATCACGATTACCCGAAGCGTTGGCAATATAACTTTTCCAGCACACTTTCTCTTGGTACTTGCCGCTAATCCATGTCCTTGTGGGAAGTTCACTGGCAAGGGACGCAACTGCACATGTTCCTCAGTTCAAGTCCGCCGCTATCTAGGCAAACTATCTGGACCATTGATGGATCGCATAGATATGCGCGTGCAAGTAGATCCTGTAAGTCGAGTTGAAATGGCGCAGACCGAGCTCGGCGAGAGTAGCCGCGAAATTCGAGCCCGAGTTATTCAAGCACGTCAATCAGCTGCATTGAGATTTTGTCATGATTCATGGAAACTCAACGCCCAGATTCCGAGTCGCGAGTTGCGAGGTAAATATCGACCAGAGCGACTCGCAATGAACTTCCTTCACGATGAACTCGACCGCGAACGTATTACTGCGCGAGGACTTCATAAGGTCATCCGCTTGTCTTGGACGCTGGCAGATCTTGCTGGCCACTCAGTTCCAAATCTCGATGATGTGCAACGTGCGCACTCTCTGCGCGAAGGGACAGAGCTATGAAAGAACGCGGACAACGACTTGCACTCTTTTCAGCGATTGAAGGTGGAACTCCTTTCTGGACGCGCGAGATCAATGAACGTGGGGCACCGTCAGTGTATGAGCGGATAAAGAACAGGGCATATGACTCAATTAAACATGCAGGTGTCATCGAGAAGATATCCTCATTTGAATGCGCACCTTCATTTCAAGCAATTGAAAAACATGGGGGTACTTTCATCATTCCAGGTGATTCGCAATGGCCACTTCGACTCGATGAACTCGAGGCGCCTCCCATCGGCTTAATCGTCAAAGGAAATGTTGACTCCCTCTCACATCCATCTTTAGCAATTGTTGGAACGCGCAATCCCACTCCATACGGCACTCGTATCGCTGGTGACTTTGCTGCAGGTTTTGTCGATCGTGAATGGGATATCGTCAGCGGGGGAGCATATGGAATTGATTCTGCTGCTCACCGTGGCGCACTTGTTGCCGAAGGTCGCACGATTGCCGTCATTGCATCAGGAATAGATCTGCAATATCCGGCAGGTAATACACGGTTATTTGAAGAAATATGTGAAAACGGTGCAATCGTCACTGAAGTAATGCCAGGTGTTCCTGCCATGCCACATCGATTTCTCACTCGCAATCGCCTTATTGCAGCCTTATCGCAGGCAACTCTCGTTGTTGAAGCTGCGTTTCGCAGTGGATCACTGCGAACAGCGCGAGATGCTGCAGAACTCATGCGACCGGTAATGGCGATTCCTGGTCCCATTAATTCACCATCATCTGAAGGCTGCCACCGCTTGATTGGCGAACGTGCTGCAGAACTTGTGACATCTGTCGCTGATGCAATCGAGTTAATTTCTGCGCTTTAGGTACTTCTCGTATGTGATGAGAGAATGGACCTATGAGTGATTTCCGTTCGGGCTTCGTCGCTATTGTCGGCCGCCCTAATACTGGTAAATCAACTCTCATCAACGCACTTGTCGGTAGCAAGATTGCGATTACTTCGCCTCATCCCAACACCACGCGCCATGCAATTCGCGGCATCGTCAATAGCCCTGAGTATCAGGCAATTCTTGTAGATACCCCCGGAATTCATAAGCCCAAGACGCTCTTGGGGTATCGCCTCAATGCAGTTGTTAATGAGAGCCTTGATTCTGTCGATATTGTCATGATGTGCGTGCCTGCAGATGAAGCGTCAGGCGCGGGTGATGAATTTTTAGCTGCCGAAATCGCAAAGTATCCGCGCGCTAAGAAGTTTGCACTTGTGACTAAGACAGATCTAGTAGCGAAGAAGAACCTTGCCAATCGTTTGCTTGGAATTTCAGCTCTGGCTAAGGGATTTACATGGGATGAAATCGTTCCAATCTCTGCTGCGATTCACGACCAAATTGATTTACTCGAAAAGCTCATTGGCGATAACTTGCCTGTGGGACCAGCCTTCTATCCCACTGATGTAAAGAGTGATCAGAAGATTGAGACTCTTATTTGCGAGCTTATCCGTGAAGCAGCCCTGCGCGATGCCCGCGAAGAACTTCCGCACTCCATCATGGTCACCATCGACGAAATGGCAGAGCGTGAAGAAAAGGGCAGCCGTCCGTTCTTTGATATCCATGCAACTATTCACGTCGAACGCGATTCACAGACCGGAATCTTGCTGGGCCATCAGGGTGAGCGATTGAAAGATATTGGCATGCGCGCACGCAAAGATATTGAACGCGAACTCGGCGCACGCATCTTCCTAGGGCTGCATGTGAAAGTATCGAAAGAATGGCAGCGCGATCCGAAACTTCTGGAAAGACTTGGGTTTACTGAGCGCTGATCCAGCCTGTTGCAAGTGCCACAAGGAGCGCTGAACCAATAGCAACACGATAGATAATAAATGGCTTAAAGCTCTTGGTGGCTATGTACTTCATCAACCAGGCGATAACTGCGTAACCGATTACAAAAGCTGTCACAGTTGCAACAAGAGTCTGTGGCATTGTGTAAACCTTCACAGCTGAATCTCCAAGTGATTTCTTCAATTCGTAGAGACCGCTACCGAAAACTGCGGGAAGTGCTAAGAGGAATGAGTAACGAAGAGCTGCTTCACGCTTGTAACCGAGGAATCGACCCAGTGCGATTGTGGCACCTGATCGAGATACGCCTGGGATAAGCGCAAGTGATTGCGCAAGTCCGTAGAGAACTCCATCGCGCGCGTTGAGAGTCGAAAGATCTTTCTCTTTCTTTCCTACGCGATCTGCGAATCCAAGAATGAGACCGAAGATAATCAGAGTAGACGCAATGAGCCAAAGTGAGCGGAAATTGTTGGTGATGTAATCCTGTCCCAAGTAGCCAAGAACGACGATGGGCAGTGTGCCGACAATAATCAGCGTTCCAAGGCGAGCTTCAGGTGAACCATCGCGCTTAAACCATGAACGAAGAATCTGGAGAATATCTTTTCTAAAGTAAATCAGAACTGCGAGCTCTGTTCCGATCTGTGTAATGGCGGTGAAAGCTGCTCCTGGATCATTTGCGTGTGGCAGAAAAGCGCCGACGATACGAATATGGGCACTTGATGAAATCGGTAAGAATTCTGTCAGGCCTTGGACAATTCCTAAGAAGAGAGCTTCAATCATTGCGCAATTATGGCTGAACTGATGCCTTTTCGGGCTTACGGCTCGCGAAGTAAGAACCAATCAATACAAGTGGAAGTCCAAGGATGATTCCAACAGTGAGTGGTTCCTTCAGAATAATGACGCCCAAAACAACGGCACAGGCAGTATTCAGGTAAGTCACAAGTGAACCGCGCGCAACACCAATGATTTTTGCCAAAGTAAAGAATGCGACGAAGGCAGCTCCTGTAGAGAGGACTCCAAGTCCCACAACAGCTCTGATTGCACCAGTAGAAATTGAATGCGTTGGCCATTGCACAATTGCCCAGGGAAGATAGAAGAGTGCAGCCATCGCCATCGCAACAGCGTTGATGGCAATTCCAGATACGTTAGGAAGAGCGCCTTGCACCATCATCACAGCATAGGAATAGCCAATTGAGGCAATCAAAACCATGAAGATAGATAACGGATCAGCAGAGCCGGTAATGCTTTCAATTCCAACAACTGCGATGAGGCCGATAAATCCAACAATAATTCCTAGCAGTCTCTTCTTCTGCCACACTGTTTTATCTCCACGCATAGATGCAAAGATTGTCGCCCAAATCGGAACCGATGCCACAAGAAGACCTGCAAGACCTGAAGGTATTTTCTGTTCAGCGGTACCGATGAGAATCCAAGGACCAATCATTTCAAGAAGTGCGTAGAAGAAGACATATTTCGCACCACGCAGCGCAGCGCCCAATTGACCTTGTCTCATCGCAAGAGGAATAAGGATTGCTGCGCCGATTGCGGTACGTAGGCAGACAACAACGGCTGGAGTGAATCCATGTTCTGGGTTCACGGCCACTTTGATAAATAAATATGGAACGCCCCACAAAATACCCACGAGAATAAAGAGAAACCAGCCGCGACGTGACATTGTGAAAGGAGCTCCTCGTTAGGTCAGAGCGAAACCCTACTGGGTTATCTTCTTAACTTCATGCGCTAGGAAATCAATCGCTTCTTGTGCGGTAGGTGTGACCGCCATATTGCTAAAGAAGCCATGAATCATTCCTGCGTAGCCTTTGTAGAGAACTGAAACGCCATCGCGTTCGAGTAGGGATGCATATTTTTCGCCGTCGCTCAGCAGTGGGTCGTATTCGGCAGTCATAATGATTGCTGGAGCAAGCCCCTTGAAAGTCGTTGCCTGCATAGGAGCTGCGTATGGATTTGTATCATGTTCATCACCTTGCAAGTATTGATTCCAGAACCATTGCATCGCCTGAGTAGATAACCCATAGCCGGTGGAATGGTTGCGATAAGAATCAGTTGCGAAGTTTCGATCATTGCACGGGTATATAAGAATTTGAAAAGCGAGTGAGATTGAGTTATCTCGCGCCTTAATCGCAACTGCTGATGCCAAGTTTCCACCGGCACTATCACCTGCTACTCCAATTTTGTGAGAGTCGATACCGAGCGCTGTGCTATTGGCAAGTACCCACAGCAATGTTGCATAGCAATCATCGAATGGAATCGGAAAGGGATGTTCTGGCGCCTTCTGATAATTTACGCTAATAATTACAGCACCCGTCTGGTTTGCCAGGCGAGCTAGCGATGCATCATAAATATCGAGAAAATTCAGAACCCAACCACCACCATGAAAATAGACGATGGCTGGAGCGCTAGTTTGTGTATGTGGTCTGTAGATGCGGATCGGTAAATCAGAAGTTGGTCCCGGAATAAAGCGATTAGCAATCTCATAAATATCTTCGACAGGTCCAGAAGTCACAGTTCTTCCCTGGGTATTTTGTCGAATGACATTAACGGGTGCTTCCCATACTTGCGGTAAATTCAGAGCTTCAGATCTCTTGAGAAATGCTGCGATTTCAGGAGCGAGAGTCATAGCTACCAGTTCACAGTCTTATCGCGGAGTTCGCGGTAACGCGCAACTACATCAGGGGTATGTGAATCATGTGCAGTGGTCACTGCGCCAAGATTCCACAACGGAGGATTCTCAGATCCACTGAAAGCCCATGCTGCTTGGCGCGCTGCACCATCTGCAACATATTCACCAGGTTGTGGCAGAAGAACTTCGCGCCCAAAGAGAGCTGATGCAATCGATGCAATGGCAGGATTCTTGGCAGCACCGCCAATGAGAAGTACGCGATTGATTGCTACGCCCAATTTTTCAAGAGCATCCACAGCATCTACCAATCCGCAGAGCATTCCTTCGATCATCGCACGTGCAATATCGGCAGGATTTGAATTTGCCAGATTCATTCCTGCAAATACACCTGTCGCACCCGGACGGTTAGGAGTGCGCTCTCCTTCGAAGTAAGGAAGCATCGAAAGCCCATTGGCTCCAGGTTGTGCGGTGAGAGCAAGTGCTCCTACTTCATCATGTGATTTTCCTAAGATGCGAGTAGCAGCGTCAAGAATGCGCGCAGCATTCAGCGTGCAAACAAGAGGTAGAAATCTTCCTGTTGCATCAGCAAAACCTGCAACAGCTCCACTTGGGTCATGCGTGGGAGTATCTGAAACTGCGAATGCGGTGCCGCTTGTACCGAGTGAGACAACTACATCTCCGGGTTGAGCTTGTACGCCGAGCGCTGCACCAGCATTATCGCCAGCACCTGCAGCGATAGGGATTCCTGAAAGTGTTTCACCACCAAAGGAAGCTGGCGCAACAATACGTGGAGTGATAATTGCGCGGTCTGTGTGTAGCGCAGATTTTAATAGATCGTCTCGATAGGAAGATGTAACAGGATCAAAGTAACCAGTACCTGAAGCATCGGAGCGATCGGTAAATAACTTTGCAAAATCTTTTCCACCCTGAAGGCGCCAAGACAACCAATCGTGGGGGAGCGCCACCGCTGCTACCTTTGCAGCGTTACTTTTCTCATTATCTGCAAGCCATCTCAGTTTCGTTGCAGTAAAGGAGGCAACAAGTACTGAACCAACTTTTTTGGCCGCTTCTGCGTCTCCTCCCATTTCAGCATTGAGGTCTCGTGCAGATTGTGCAGAGCGAGTGTCATTCCATAAGAGTGCGGGGCGAATTACATCGCCATTGTTATCGAGGACAACCATTCCATGTTGCTGGCCACCGATTGCAAGAGCTGCAACATCCTCGAGCCCACCAGCCTCTGCAAAAGCCTTTTCTATCGCGGACTCCCAGTGAGCGGGATCGACTTCTGTTCCTTCGGGGTGAGATGCGCGTCCCTGTCGGATTAACTCACCAGTATCGGCATTGCGAATCACCACTTTTACAGATTGCGTCGATGAATCTACGCCTGCAACCAATCGGCTATTGGAGTGGTGGGGATTTGCCATGGGCAAAGGCTAGACTGTGCCAGTCAGTGTTGACCACAGTGCGGCTTATTTAGTTAGCCAAATCTCACTTTATTTTGGAGCGTTGCAATGCGTATTGGAATTCTTACCGGTGGCGGAGACTGTCCTGGACTCAACGGCGTTATTCGCGGAGTAGTCACAAAGGGAATCAAAGATTATGGCTATGAATTCATCGGCTTCCGTGATGGCTGGAAAGGCCCACTTGAAGCTCTGACCATGCCGTTAGATCTTGCAACGGTTAAGCCGATCCTGGCAAAGGGCGGAACCATTCTTGGTTCATCACGCACCAACCCATTTAAGATTGAAAATGGCGTCGAGCGCATCAAGCAGAATCTGGCTGATCAAGGAATCGATGTTCTGATTGCAATCGGTGGCGAAGACACGCTTGGCGTTGCAACAAAGCTCGATGCATTGGGCGTAAAAGTAATTGGTGTTCCAAAGACAATCGATAACGACCTCAACAATACAGATTTCACATTTGGTTTCGACACATCAGTCAACATTGCGATGGAAGCAATCGATCGCCTTCACACAACTGCAGAGTCACATCACCGTCCACTGATCGTCGAGGTCATGGGTCGTCACGCAGGCTGGATTGCGCTGCACTCAGGTATTGCAGGAGACGCCGCATGTATCTTGATTCCAGAGGTTAAATTCTCTGTCGAAAAAGTCTGCGATTACGTCAAGTCCCGCTTTGAAACCGGAACTGCTCCCATCATCGTTATTGCAGAAGGTGCGATTCCTCAAGACGGCGACATGATTGTCAAAGATCAGCCACTTGATGCTTTTGGCCACGTACAACTTTCCGGTATTGGCGATTGGCTTGCTGCAGAAATCGAAACACGCACCGGCTATCAGACACGTTGCACAGTCCTTGGACATATTCAGCGCGGTGGAACACCATCAGCATTTGACCGCGTCCTCAGCTCACGCTTCGGACTTGAGGCAATTACAGCCGTGCACGATGGAGATTTCGGCAAGATGATGGCTCTTCATGGCACAAAGATTGCTCGTGTGCCGTTGGCATCTGCAACAGATGTTCTCAAGACTGTTCCTATCGAGCGATACGAGGAGATCACTTCGTTCTTTGGATAATCTCCCTGCGAGATTGCTACCGAACTCTCTACTCTTATGACCATGAATACTTCTAACGCGCAGCTGGATTCACTCTTCGACGAATCCCTCGTTGCCGCCCAGCAACCTAATTGGCCGGGCGGTCATGATGGCGAGCAGATGAAGAAAGCTGTTGCAGATCTTCGTGCTCTGCCACCACTCGTCTTCGCAGGCGAATGTGATGATCTCAAAGCAAAGATTGCAGAAGCTGCAGCTGGTCGAGCATTCTGGTTACAAGGCGGAGATTGTGCTGAGACATTTACAGCAGCGACAGCAGATTCAATTCGCAATCGCATCAAAACAATCTTGCAGATGGCAGCAGTGCTGCAGTACTACTCAAGTCTTCCTGTTATCAAGGTTGGGCGTATGGCGGGGCAATTTGCAAAGCCTCGATCTAATGATTTAGAAACACGTGGTGATGTCACACTTCCTGCTTACCGCGGAGATGCTGTCAACGATATTGAATTCACAGAGGCAGCGCGCACACCAGATCCCAACCGACTAGTTCGCGTCTACAACACATCGGCTGCGACTCTGAACTTAGTTCGCGCCTTTACTCGCGGAGGTTTTGCAGATCTTCGTCAGGTACACGAATGGAATAAGGGATTTATTCGCGACTCTACATTTGGTGAAAAGTATGAGCAGATGGCGAGTGAAGTAGGTCGCGCTCTAGCATTTATGAAATCTGCAGGAGTAGACCCAGAACAATTTAAAGCTGTCGATTTCTATGCCAGTCACGAAGCTCTCATCATTGAGTACGAGAAGGCTCTGACGCGCATCGATTCACGCACACAGCTTCCCTACGATGTTTCCGGACACTTCATCTGGATCGGTGAACGCACACGTCAACTTGATGGCGCACATGTTGATTTTGCATCCAAGGTACGCAATCCCATCGGCATCAAACTTGGACCAAAGTCGACAGTCGAAGATGCACTTGCTCTGATTGCAAAGCTCAATCCTGACAATGAACCAGGTCGCATCACATTTATTACTCGTATGGGTGCAGGCACTGTTCGCCAAGCGCTTCCAGCTCTCGTTGATGGTGTCACCAAGAGTGGCGCACAGGTTCTCTGGGTCTGCGACCCTATGCATGGCAATACCTTTGAATCGAAGAATGGTTATAAGACACGTAACTTTGAAGATGTCCTTGATGAAGTCCGTGGATTCTTTGAAGTTCATAAGAAGCTCGGCACACATCCTGGTGGAATACATATCGAGCTCACTGGTGATGACGTCACCGAGTGCCTTGGTGGAGGTAATCAGGTATCGGAGAAGGACCTTGAATCACGCTATGAGACAGCCTGCGACCCACGTTTGAATCATTCGCAATCACTTGAGCTCTCATTTTTGGTTGCTGAAATGTTGCGCGACCGCTAACTTAGTTAGCGTGACGCTGCTTCTCACCACTCTAGCAACACCTCTTGGCAACCTGAATCTGATTGCTGATGAACACATTCTCCTTGGAGCAAATCTCTCCACATTAAAAGCGCTGAAAGAGAGTCTGAGTGCAGAGGATGCACAGCGGAATATCAAGAATGTATCAACGATTCCTACTATTTCAGATTTGATAAACGATTACTTCGAAGGTGACATCACTGCGCTCAATGCGATTCAAGTACGTCAGCCTGGCGCGCACTTTTCTCAAGCTGCGTGGAAGGCGATGAAGAAGATTCGCCCAGGAAGTGTGATCTCCTATGGTGAATTAGCAGAACGTGCCGGAAGTCCAGCCGCGGTTCGAGCCGCGGGTAGCGCCTGCGCCAAGAATGCGATTGTGCTTGTGGTGCCGTGCCATCGCATCGTAAAAACTGGTGGAGCGCTAGGAAATTACGCCTACGGATTAAGTAAGAAGGAGTGGCTACTTCGCCACGAGGGCGCGCTGTAATGTCGCAATCGCTTGATCGCATTGTGCATCATCGAAATCCAAATGAGTAACAAGTCGGGCGTAATGGGGACCAAGTGCGCTAATCCAGAGACCGGCTTCTTTACAGCGCGCAGTTAGTTCGGCTGCGGTGATGCCAATCTTGGAAAGCTCTAGTCCAACAATATTTGTATGCACCTTAGCTGGATCAATCAGTGAAGAATCTATGGCAGCCAAAGCCACGGCAATCTTCTGAGCACGGACATGATCTTCGGTGAGGCGTTCAATATTATTATCGAGTGCGTAATGAGCCGCAGCTGCAATGATTCCGACTTGACGCATACCGGCGCCGTAACGTTTGCGCCAGATACGAGCTTCGGCCACACGTTCCTTCGTAGAGATCATGACAGAACCGATGGGAGCACCCAAGCCCTTTGAAAGACAGACGCTGATGGTGTCGAAGTACTTTCCATACTCGGCGAATGAGACACCAGATGCAACATGTGCATTCCAAATGCGTGCACCATCGAGATGCATAGCAATTCCTCGAGCATGAGCAGCTGTCGAAAGTTTTGCAATCTCGGCAATTGGCTGAACAGTTCCGCCACCAAAGTTGTGGGTATTTTCAACAGCGATTGCTTTAGTCGAAACCAAATAGGGTCCCGCATTTTCTTGGGCGATTGCTAGCGGATCCTCTGCATGTAAGAGCCCATCTGCAGATGGCCAGGTTCGTGTTGTGATTCCACTGAAGGCCGCTGCGGCGCCAAGTTCTGCGCGAACTATGTGGCCACGAGTTTCAACAAGAATTTCTTCACCAGGCTTAACCAATGTGCGAATCGCTAGCTGATTGGCGAGTGAGCCAGTGGGTGCAAAGAGTCCGGCTTCGTGGCCAAACATCGCAGCTACACGTTCTTCCAGTGAATTAACCGTTGGGTCATCGCCATAAACATCATCGCCGACTTCGGCACTTGCCATCGCCTGGCGCATGGCAGCGCTGGGCTTGGTGACTGTATCTGAACGAAGATCAATTGCCATGGCTTATGCCTCCTTGAGAACAATCATAAACATAGCGGCAAGGACCATAGCTCCACCAATGAGGACCTTCACAGTAAGCGTCTCGCCACCAAAGATCACTGCAAAGAAGGCTGCAAAGACAACTTCCATCGTCATAATCACCGCAACCTTCGTTGCAGACATATGTGCCTGCGACCAGGTCTGTATGACAAATGCAATCGCTGTACAAATAATTGCAGTGTAGAAAATAACCAGCCAACCACTGAGATTAGCTGGCGCTTCATACCCTTGCCCGAAAGAGATCGCACCTGTCAGAAGTGCGCACGTTGCAAGTTGGACCACCGTCATCGCATAGGCATCAAGGCCGTTGCTCCAGCGACTTAAAGCAACGATGTGCGCTCCAAAGACAATGGCGCAGAGAAGTACAAAAAATTCTCCGATGCCCATACTCCAGCCTGTGAGCGAGAGCAGTGCAAGGCCCGCGGTTGCAAGTGCTACGCAGCCCCAGGTAAAGCGTGAAATCTTTACTTTCAATACAAGCGCGGCAATCACAGGAGTAGCCACTACATAAAGTCCGGTGATAAATCCTGTAACGGCAGCCCCGGCACGGGCCAGTCCAAGTGTTTGCAGAATAAACCCAGATCCTAGAAGAAGGCCCGCGATAAAACCTTTACCGAGAATTTCACGATTTATTTTCTTCAATACTGCAGGTTGAAGCGCCAGCATGGCAAGGACTGCGACGACAAAACGAGTAAAGAGAAAGCTATTGACGCTCTCCTTGGCAATCGGATCTTTCATGACAACAAATGACAAACCCCAAGCCATAGAAACTGCGAGCAGAGCCCACGGAGCGATGCGAATTCTGAGCGCGTGCGAAGAACTCATCCACGCAACTGCTTTAAAAGTGCGATTTCCTCACCATGTTCTTTTTCAACTCCAGGAGTCTCAAGAATGAGTGGAGCATTCGCGACTGCAGGATGTTTGAGTAGTTCTGCAAATGGATCGACGCCAATAAATCCTTTACCAATATTTTGGTGGCGATCTTTGAGCGCACCACACACATCCATCGAGTCATTGGCGTGGATCAATTGGATACGTTCGATTCCAGCGACTTGGACTAAGAGATCGAGAGTCTCTTTCATGCCACCTTTTTTAGCGATGTCATGGCCTGCGGCAAAGACGTGGCAGGTATCAAGGCAGATGCCAACTTTCGGGTGATACTCGAGAGCCTTCAAGTAATTCTCTAAATCTTCCAAGCGTTTGACCAGTGACTGACCTTGTCCGGCAGTCGGTTCAAGTAACAGGTAGGGCGCATTATCATCGAGCGCTTCAAGAATAGGCATGACACCTTTTTTAATCTGCTTCCACGCATTGTCGACGTTATCTTCTTTCACAGCAGAACCTGTGTGAACGACAACTCCCAGGGCACCAATTTCTTGGCCGCGCTTGAGCGAATACGCAGTTGAGGCGAGTGAATTCTTGTAAGTCTCTTCAGTGGGTGAACCTAGATTGATGAGAAAGGGTGCGTGTACATAGGTCTCGATATCAAGAGCTTGTGCCTTTTCGCGGAAGATTGCATCTGCCTCATGATTTGTTTCCGGCATTGCCCAGCCACGCGGATTCGATGTGAAGACTTGGATTGCTTCTGCTTGTGTTACCTCTGCATATGCAATGGAACGCTTAGCCATGCCTCCGGATGTAGGAGTGTGAGCGCCGATTCGAGGTTTCTTAATTGCCGAAGACATTTGCCTACCCTACTGTGATGGTCACAGTACTGCCACGTTTAACCTTACTTCCAACCTTCGGTGAAATATTTGTCACCTTCTTAGCGCTCTTCTTACCCATCTTCTTGACAACAACCTTCAGATCGAGATCCTTGAGTGATTGCACTGCCTTTGCTTCCTCGATGGAGTAAAGATTTGGAATATAGGCATATTGGGTTCCCTTTGAAATCACCAAAGTTATCTTTGCGCCTTTATCAGCTGTGCTTCCACCATCGGGCTTCTGCGAAATCACTTCGCCAGCTAATTGAGTCTCACTAAATGCATAGGTGGAAACGACGTTAAACCCAGAAGTCTGTAATTCATTGAGCGCTTGGTCAGAACTCTTTCCGATATAAGAAGTCAGTGCAATCTGTTCGATTCCCTTTGAGACTCGAATTACGACAATCGCATCTCGCTTTACCTTTTCTCCAGAAGGTGGGTTTGAATCAATCACATACCCTTTGGGAACCTTGGCGCTAAATTCTTCTGAGTTTGCTTGCAATGCAAGTGGTAACTTTGTTAAAACTTTTGACGCTGCATCTGGGGTCAGGCCGGCAATCGATGGAAGCACATAACGCTCGGGACCTTTAGAGATAATGAGTTTCACTACGCCACCTTGATCAATACGTCCACCACCTTGTGGAATTGATTGGATGACAAGTCCCTGCGCGATATCTTCGCTAAATTGTTGTGTGGATACCACTGAAGTCAGTCCGAGTGGATTGAGGGCCGCAGTTACTTCACTCTGAGTCGCACCGATTGTGGAAGGGACCACGACTCGTGAACCAGGACCCACTAATAAATACCAGCCAAGGATTCCGACACCGACCGCTAACGTAAGTGCGATTTTACGATTACGACGTACCCGCTTACTCGCCCTCTTACGTTTTGCAATTTCCTGAGTGGTCTCTTGAACGTGAGGAGTTATCGAAGCGGTAGGAATAGCTGCAGTAAGTTCTTGAACTTTCTTTCGCAGAGATTTGCGGGCGGTTTTCGGCCGCATCGGCTCAATGGGAATATCCAACTCAAGGCTAAGTTGGTTCTCTTTAGGATTGAGAAGTGCGCTAATTGATGAGAGTTGATCATGGAAGACCGTTGCATCGCGAGGTCGTTCATCAGGATTAGCGCTAGTTGCGCTGTAAATCAGGTCATCGAGCTTTTCAGGAATTCCTGTGATCAGAGTGCTGATGCGCGGGACACGATTATTGACATGCATGTAAGCAATTTGAATTGGGGCGTCCCCTTCAAATGGCTTCTTACCTGTAAAAATTTCAAATGCGGTAATTCCGATGGAGTAGATATCACTTCGAGAATCTGCAACACCACGTTGAACTTGTTCGGGGGAGAGGTAGGAAACGCTGCCCAGGATGACACTGGATTCAGCAGTCAGTGTGCCACCGATGAGAGGGCCCTTTGCTAGACCGAAATCTGCGATCTTGATGCGACCTTCTTTTGAAATGAGGATATTTTCTGGCTTGATATCGCGATGAACGATACCAATCTTGTGCGCAGCAGAGAGTGCGCTCATCACGGGCAGAAGAAACTTGATTCCATCTGTGATGGATAGCTTTCCCTGCTCATTGAGATATTCGCGCAGTGTGTGACCATCAATCATCTCCATGACAAGGAAGATTGCTGGTGTTCCGTTTTGATTCCATCCCTGATCTTGTACGGCAACGATATTAGGATGAGATAAAGCCGCAGCCGCTTTTGCTTCGCGAATGAAACGTTCTACAAATTGCTCATCTTGTGCAAGATGTGAGTGCATGATCTTGACTGCAACTTTGCGGTCTAGTCGAGTATCAAGCGCCTCGTAGATTGAGGCCATGCCGCCTGTGGCTAACTGACGAATGAGCTGATATCGCCCATCAATGAGCTCACCAGTTAGGTCGGACATATATCAAATTCTAGTTAGTGAGTACGAAATCCGCGGCGTTCTGAGTACCTTCGACGCCAAAATGTTGCTCTTGTTTGGTGAGCCACTTTCTCATCTGCTTCTCAATCTCAATTCCATCGCGTTGTAGAACCCTTTGTAATCCATCAGTAGCTTCGATATCAATCCAGATCAAAGCAGTTAATGAATCGCGTATCGACCGTTGACCGCTTCCGACTCCTTCAAGAATCAGGAGCTCAGATTTCTCTAATACAACGGCGGGATTAAATGTTCCTGCGCGCCAGTCGTAGGTAGATATCGAGATGGGCTGAGATGTTTTATGTGTAGCAACGAGATGGGTGAGTACATCAGAAAGCTCGGCTGAAAGTGCGTTATCCCAACCGTCGTAGAGATCATCCATATGAATCTCAGTGATGGAGTAGGTCTGAGCCAGAGCAAGTTTGATGTCATGGGCAAGTGTTGTCTTTCCAGCACCTGCTGGTCCGTCTATTGCAATGATGGGTTGTGGCGTTGATTTACAGAGATCGGATAGCGCGGCGATGAGATCCATACCAAGTGCTCCATCCCAGCGCAGCTAATGCGGTAAATGCCACATAGAGCAGCGTTGTAAAGAGTAGTCCTTGCGATGCATAGAGCGCTGTATATCCAGCATCAACTACGAGCCACATCGGCCAATTGTCATATTTCTCATAGACCATCAACATCTGCGCAGCAACTGAGCCAAAGAAAAGAATTGCATCAACATAAGTCGATGCCGCACCCAACCATTTTAGTACTGGCCCAAGTGCGAGAGTTGAGACAAGTATCGCTGCAACTGTGTAGATGCGGTATTTATTTTTAAATGGTCCAGGTTTTGCACCTGTTGGTTCCCAACCATACCAACCAGCAACTGCGGCAAGGATAAAGACAATCTGCAGTGCAGCACTGGCGTAGAGCTTGTACTGCCAGAAAAAGATTCCATAGAGCAGGCTACTGATTCCCCACCAGGGCCAAGTGATGCGCTTTGCTGTAATACCCAGTGCTACACCAACAAAAGAAACGACTGATGCAACGAATTCAAGGTAGGAAACGTCATAACCCCACGCTGTAAAAAATATTGAAAACACAATCAACCTCATTTCTAGATCCGCATTACCGGACCAGTCAGACGGTCGACTTCAAAGTGAAGTCCTCTCAGCCACTGTGGCTCCCGTTGGTAGAACTTTAGCGAATACGAGCTGCTATCGCTTGAATATAGGCGCGACTCGCAACGCGTGCACGGCGAGCGGTAGAGGTCTTGGCTCGCTTGGTGAAGATGTCGTATCCGATTGCTTCGACCTCATCAACGATTCCGCAGTAGAGCTCACTGGCTGCACGTATGCATGGGCGCGATTGTTTATCGAGAAATTCAATGCCGAATTCGGACTCACTCTGCAGTTGGCGCACCCGAGCGATTTGAAACTTGAGAGCTGCAATGATTTCAGGAGTTAAGACTCGACGTTCAAGCATCGCACGGTCCACACCGAATTGGGCAAGTTCTTGGAGAGGTAGGTAGACACGGCCACGATCAAGGTCTTCGCCAACATCGCGAATGAAGTTTGCTAGCTGGAATGCGATTCCCAACTTCTTCGCCGCTTCAAATGCTCGCTCATCTGAATAACCCAATATTGGAACCATCTCGAGGCCAATAACTGCCGCAGAACCGTAGACATATTCAAGTAGATCTTGATATGTCTGGTACTCAGTAACGGTTAGATCCATCTCCATTGAGTGCAAGAAGTCCACAAAATGTTGATGTGGAATTTCAAACTTGTGTGCTGCATCAACCAGTGCCCGGCCAATATGGTCCGTACTTGTTCCAGCCTTTAAATCTGCAAGCACTCCAGTGCTCCAAGTACGTAGGGCCTCTGCCTTCTCTTCGGGGGAGAGAGTGGAAGCTAGATCGTCAACAATTTCATCGGCATAGCGCGCAAAACCATAGAGAGCGTGAACATAAGGACGCTTATTCTTAGGCAGCAATAACGTTGCTAAGTAGTACGTCTTGCCATGCAACGAGTTAAGGCGTTTGCACTCTTCATACGATGCGGCAAGAGCTGCATCCATTTACTTAACCGGACCCACAATGCGCTCAGCAGCCAGGCGACCTGAAATCAAAACCATCGGAACTCCAACACCTGGTTGCGTTCCACTTCCTGCGAAGACAACGTTTTCAAATCCAGCAGCCATATTGCGCGGCCTAAAGGGACCTGTTTGGAAGAAGGTATGTGCGCTAGCAAATGGTGCACCGCGCTCCATTCCCTGTGCTTGCCAATCAAGGGGAGTGGTCATGACTTCTGTTTCAATGGAATCACCAAAGCCTGTGTAGCCACGATCTTCAAGAGTCTTGATCATGTGGTCACGGTAGGGCTTTGCTTGCTTGGTCCAATCGATATCTGCATCCAAGTTGGGAGTTGGATACAAGATGTAATAAGACTGCTTTCCAGCTGGTGCAAGCGCTGCATCATCATGAGTTGGTACTGTCACCAAGACAGATGGATCGGTCATGAGAATCTTCTTTTTAATAAGTTCGTCGAATACGCCATCCCATGACTCGCCGAAGTGAATATTGTGATGGGCGATGTGGTCATACTTCTTGGAAGAACCAACTAACAGGGTTGCACATGAAGGTGAGTAGTTCAGGCGCTTGATATTGAGCGGTGTCTTACCCAGCAAATCTCGCCAGACAACAGGCAGGTCTGGGTTCATCACAACGACATCACATTCGATACGTTCGCCTGTATCAGTGAGCACAGCCTTGACGCGACCATTCTGCTTATCAAGGCCAGTCACAGTTGTGTTGTATTTAAATTCAACGCCATGCTTAGTTGCTGCCGCTGCAAGTGCGCGAGGAACTGCATGCATTCCACCTTTAGGGAAGAAGACTCCATTTACGGAATCCATGTAGGCAATGACGGCATAGATTGCGAGGGCCTGTTGTGGGCTGACGCCTGCATACATCGCTTGGAATGAGTAAACCTTCTGTAAGCGTGGATCCTTGAGATATTGATTGACCTTTGGTTGCAGATGTCTAAAGCCACCAAGTGCAATAAGTCGCGCCAAGTTGGGCGTTAAGAGGTTAAGTGGTGAATCAATGTTCTTATCAATAAAGTCATTCATCTCGTACTTGTAGAGCTTGGTAACAAATTCAACATACTTACGGTAACCCAGAGCTTCTTCAGCTGATACCTGTGTGCGAATCTCCTCTTCCATCTGCGCTGTATTGGCATGGACATCGATCTGTGATCCATCGGCGTAGAAAGCGCGATACAAAGGTGAAAGTGGCATTAGCTCAAGCCAATCCTTCATATCTTCTCCAACGCAGCTAAATGCATCTTGAATGAGGGAGGGCATTGTTAACACTGACGGTCCAGTATCAAACGAGTAGCCATCTTTCTTGAGCAAACCATTGCGTCCACCTGGGACTGATTCACGTTCAACGACAGTAACTTTGCGACCAGCGCCAGCAAGGCGAAGTGCGGCACTGAGGCCACCGAGTCCTGCGCCAACAACGACGACGTGATCTGTGGGTCCTTTAACTGTTCTTGTCATTAGTAGCTCCTACGGATTGCGGTCTCAGCCAGAGCTAAGAGAAATGGGCGTGCTTCTTCATTAATTACTGCAGAGCGTGCTGCAGCCATTGATTCTTCACCGAGGCGGTCGATCAATTTTTCTACATCGGCCACTGCGCCGGTATCTGTTATCAATGTCCGTAGAGTTTCAATCTTTTCAGAAGATAGGTCAGGATTTCCTAAGTTCGCAGAAAGCTCATCGCGCACTGAAGCAGAAGCTTTCTCCATAGACATTGCTATCAATACCGTTCGCTTGCCTTCGCGCAGGTCATCACCAGCAGGTTTACCTGTCGTTTCTGGATCTCCAAAAATGCCGAGCATGTCATCGCGTAATTGGAATGCCTCACCGAGCGGAAGTCCGTAGGCAGATAACACGGCGAGAAGTTCCGAATGTTCAGATGCTGAGGGGCGTGCGATTACTGCACCTAAGTGCAATGGACGCTCGATGGTGTACTTTCCTGATTTGTATCGCGCAATACGCAATGAACGTTCCACACTATGTTCGCGCTCTCCGGCTTCGCGAACATCGAGATATTGACCTGCCATCAGTTCGATGCGCATCTCATCGTGGACACGGAGCGCTGATGTCAGTGATTCTTGCGAGAGCCCACTGTTATGAAGCATGTGATCTGACCAGACAAGTGCTAAATCTCCAAGGAGAACAGCAGCAGCTTCGCCGAATTGTTCTGCCAGTCCTGCCATCGCACCTTGGCGATGGAGATTTTCAAAGTGGCGATGGATTGCTGGTTTTCCGCGACGAGTATCGGAACCATCCATCAAATCATCATGAATAAGGGCACATGCTTGGAGTAATTCAAGGCTGGCCATTGCGCGGATATCTGTGTGCGTTGGGATTGAACCCGCTGCCAAATATCCGGCATAAGCAAAGAGTGGACGAAGTCGCTTACCGCCTTCGAGAAGATAATCTTCAAGGGCATCGCAGACTGGTACTAATTCAGATGCGATTCCGGTGAGATAGTCACGTTGTTCCGCTAAATATTGTGTGAGTTCGGCTTTGACAGCATCACGTACCTCGGATGCGCTCTTCATGACCTCTTTACCCACGGCGCAACGATATCCTGACGCCGTGGAGATGCGCAGCGTGAAGAGTGGCTTGACCTACTCCTTTGAATTCTTCCCACCTAAAGATATCGAGGGTGAAGAACGCCTCTGGTCTGCGATGACACAACTGGAATCTATCGCCCCTGATTTCATCTCTGTGACCTATGGCGCAGGCGGTTCAACTCGCGATCGCACAATTCGTATTACATCTGAAATTACTGCTCGCACTCATATTCCAACAGTTGCTCATTTAACCTGCGTTGGTTCTACTCGCGCTGAACTGTTGGAAATTCTTGGTAAATATCGTGATGCAGGAATAAAAAGTATTCTCGCACTCCGCGGAGATCCCACTGGTGGGCCACGTGCACCGTGGACCGCTACCGAAGGTGGACTCAATCATGCAGATGAATTGGTAACACTCGCTGCAGAATTTGGTGGATTCACCATCGGTATTGCAGCTTTTCCAGATGGCCACCCTGCATCAGATGGGGATTTTGCACATGATGTTGATGTACTGCTTGAGAAAGAGAAACGCGGGGCCACTTTTGCAACTACACAATTTTTCTTTGAAGCAGAGAAGTGGAAATCACTCGTAGATAAGTTAGCAGCTAAGGGATCATCGCTTCCCATCATTCCTGGAATATTGCCGATCACTAATGTGAAGCAACTCAATCGCATGGCTGAACTCAGTGGCGTTCCTATTCCCTCACATATCTCCGATGCCTTTGCAAAGATTGAAGATCATCCAGAGGATGTTCGTAAACTCGGAGTTGATATTGCTACACAACTCTGTCATGACTTACTTGCAGCAGGTGCACCTGGACTGCACTTCTACACAATGAATACTTCAACTGCCACCCGTGAAATCTATTCTCAGATTAAAGATGAGCGTTGAGCACAACTCTCATGACCGAAGAACAATTTAAAGAGCGCTGGAGCCAGTTGCATGGTGGTGCAGATGTAGAGGGAGTTGTTGGCGGGTGGTTGAAATTTTCCTATCAAGCAGCTCGCGTATGTGCTGCTCTTCGTATTTCTCCAAACCTTCTGACTCTTTTAGGACTTGGTACTGCAATTGCTATGGGGCTCTCAACCTATGCTGCGATCTCTCTTCTCTTACTTGTGATTTCACTCTTCTTCGATGGGATCGATGGCAGCGTTGCAATCGTGCGTGGCAGTGAAAGTACATGGGGTTCATTACTTGACTCTGTCGCAGATCGTATTTCTGAGGCCTTCTGGCTCTATATGGGATGGCGCTTAGGTATTCCTGCTTGGTTAGTCATCACCATGTGGACTGTTGCCTCAACGCAAGAGTATGCACGTGCGCGTCTTGCATCTCTTGGCCATTCAGAAGTTGGGGTCGTAACTCCGACCGAGAGACCTGTTCGCGCAATCTTTATGGCCTTTGCGCTTCTGTTCTACATCTTTGATATTCCAGGAACTTTGCAGATGTCCTATGCATTTCTTGCACTTCTGATATTTAGTTTTCTGCAAGTTCTCAGAGCTGCTAAGCGATTATTACCTATTCAAGGATAGCTAGCGCAACCATTTCAGCGCTCAAGCCGACCAGTGGTAATCCACCACCAGGATGAGCCGATCCACCTACTAAATACAGCCCCTTAATCGGTGAGCGATTTTTAGCACGAGCAAATGCTGAACGTGCGCCGTTGCTGGATGTTCCATAAATAGAACCACCAGGTGCGTTGACATTGTTCTGTAAATCTAAGGGAGTGCGGATTTCAAGCACTTCAAGTCTTTCGCGGATGGGAATTCCTGCAGCTTCTATCTGATCGATGATGGTATTTGCATATTGACGATTGAAGTTTTCGTCACCCCAATTGAAACTATCGCCCGTCGAACTATGACGCGGTGCATTAACCAAGACAAACCAAGCCTCGTGTCCTTTATCTTTTACCATCAGTGGATCGCGAGGTGCGCAGATATAAATAGTTGGTTTTTCGACAGGAGTCTTTGTTGTAAAGATAGATTCAAATTCGAGGTCATAATTTTCAGGAAATAAAATTGTGTGATGCTCAAGGGGCTCCGAATGTGAAGGTTTGAGTCCAAGTAATAGCGAGAAACCAGCAAGAGATGGCTCCTGCTTAGCCAATTGCTTGCGGATCTTGACCACCTTGTTGGTAGGCGCCAATAACTTTTCATATACAAATTGCGCATCCGCATTGGCCACAACTCGGTCAAAACTTTCGTGATGTCCGTTGACCATAAGGCCCGAGACCCTGCCGCCAGTAAGAACAATCTCTTCAACATAAGAATTGAGATGAATATCCACGCCCAACTTTTCACATCGCTCAGTGATCTTTTCCGACAGTGTGCCGACTCCACCCTTGATATGCCAGGCGCCAAATGCCTCCTCGACAAAGGCGATAGTTGATAGGACAGCAGGAGCAAAGCGTGGGTCGGAGCCGCTGTAGGTTGCATATCGATCCATGATCTTTGCTAGGTATGGGTTCTTGATCTGTAACCCACGCAGAGATTTCCACGGTGAAATTGTTTTGAGATCTTTGAACAATCGGGGGCGCTTGAGCAAAGAGGCAGGAGATTTCAGCTCGGATTCGATAAAGGGACCTCGGGAGACATCCCACATGGCCTCGGCCTGCACTAGAGCTTGGTTCCATTCAGCTGCCGCCTCTGCGCCGAGTGCTTCTTCAATCGATGTCAGTGTCTTCTTGCGAGATAAATTTGCAAACTTAACTGATTTTCCATCATGGAATCGGTAATCAAATGATGGACTTACTTCTTGCAATTCGAGGATGCGACCCATGACATCACCAGTGCGTTGAAAGAAGTCGCGGTAGACAGCAGGAAGAGTCAGAAGTGATGGACCAGTATCAAATGCATAGCGTCCGACCCATTCAGTACGACACTTTCCACCAGTGCGATCTGAAGCTTCAAAGATAGTGACGTAGTGTCCGGCCTTTGCTAGGCGCGCTGCTGTGCACAGACCGCCGATACCTGCACCGACAATTGCAATGCGTTCGGGATTTTTAACTTTGCCTACGTTGCCGGTCATACAGTGCGACCTTTCCACTGAATAGTTCCGCGCTTTGCCCAAGAATACCCAATGAGATATAGCAAGAGCGCGCTGGAGAGTGGGTGAAGGAATGCATATATCGGATTACTTCGAGATCGAATCGCACTCATGGCTCGAGTTAAGACGATATAGATGTAGAGAATGAAACCTAAGGAGTACCCACTGATAAAAAGAATCACCGGAAGTATTCCTGTGGCAAAGATAAAGAGAGAAGCAATGACGGTTCCCAGTGGGCCACCGAAAGCTTTCCACAGTGATTTCCCGTATCCCTGACGGATTTCATTGAAGGAGGCATACATTCGAGTGTGAGCAATCTCTGATCCTTCAGTCACAACACCCTTACATCCTGATGCGATAAGTGAACGTGCGAGCTCAATATCGTCCAAGATTTGGTGCTTGACTGATGTGAATCCGCCTACTGCTGCAAGTGAGGAAGTACGAGCCACAAAGAATTGACCATTTGCCACGGCTGTTGACCGACGTGGAAATTTCTCAGCAAGGCGAAGAACCACCGTACTCATCCATGACCAATGCAAGATGGGTTGTATTAACTTCTCACTGAAAGTGAGCGCAATCTGTCGCGGGTAGGGGGAGAGAAAATCGAGGCGAAGA
>Ga0209829_10000829_pt1 | contig 26790 bp, 19 predicted proteins | sample C_140205_EF_Meta_FD_187311 | JGI IMG/M metagenome (GOLD analysis project Ga0209829, IMG submission 187311) | Freshwater microbial communities from Lake Croche, Canada to study carbon cycling - C_140205_EF_MetaG (SPAdes) (version 2) | ecosystem: Environmental > Aquatic > Freshwater > Lake... | reverse complement strand
CAAATACTCGCAGGGTTTTATCCACTCCTGAGCCAGGAACCGGCACGGTGTATTCCACATTATTGACGATTTTTGACTGTCCGCCGGTGGGCTGATAGAGACCGATGTAGGAGTTGTAATAAGTCGGCCCAAGTGAGCCAGGAGCATAGCCACGAACCGATCCGATACCGCCGACATAATAGTTTTTAGTAATCGGAAACGGATTTTTACCATAAGCTTCGCCGTAACCTAACTCCCCGTTGTAGGACAAAATATTGCCTTTTGAGAAAGAATGGTATTTCTGGTACTGGCCGAATATACGGTAGAAAGTCATATTTCCAACAGGGGTTCCCACCTCGGCACTTAATTGCTGCAATGAACCAGTAGATGGAATTAAAGCGCTATCACGACCATCGCGAGACCAGCCCACTGTAACCGGTACGTTATAGGTAGTTAATGTGGCAGGATATCCAGGTGAAGCTATGCCATAACTCTGAGCATAATTTAAATAAGGAATAGGAGTATTCACCGTAGTTTGAATCTGAAATGCCTCTATACCCGTTCCAAAGAATACTCTGTCAACTTCTGTGTATGGGACACCGAACTTAATATTGCTACCAACAGACTTAATTTGATAATTAGGATCGCCAACATAATACAAAGGCTTGGATGATCTGTAGTACAGATCGGTATAACGACTAATACCATCCTCAGTGAAATACGGGTCGTAGTTTGACAGAGCTAAACTTTGGTTGATCTTACCCAAAGACATATTCAAACCTACTGCAGTACCTGTACCAAATGCATTCTCTTGATTAATACCGGCAGAGAGGATCAATTTTTCAGTTGAGGAGAAGCCCGCACCAATGGTGACTGCACCAGTTGGCTTCTCAGTTACTTTTACATTCACATCGACTTGATCTGGTGACCCAGGAACGTCCTGAGTAGAAATATCAGTCTCCGTGAAGTAGCCCAAACGACCTAAACGCTTCTTGGAGAGATCAATCTTTTCACTATCGAACCAAGCACTTTCAAACTGGCGTACCTCACGACGAATCACCATGTCTCTTGTCTTGGCATTACCGGTAACGTTCACTTGACGAACATAAACACGTCGACCTGGATCGACCACTAAGGTCAAATCTACCTCACTTAATTCGCGACGAATATCCGGCTGCGGGTTGATGGTTGCAAACGCATAGCCATACGAACCCAGAATTTCAGCAATTGCCTTGGTGCTCTCAGTTAACTTAGCCGACGAAAAGGTGTCGCCTGCCTTAAGGCTTACCAACTGAATTAACTCAGCCTCTTTGCCTAATAAATCCCCAGCTAAACGCACATTCTTGACTGTGAACTTATTACCCTCACGAATACTCACCGTAAGAAAGATACCTTTTTTATCCGGAGTAATAGAAACCTGAGTGGATTCGATGACAAACTCGAGATAACCACGATTGAGATAGTAAGAGCGAATGTTTTCTAAGTCAGCAGTGAGCTTTTGCTTAGAGTACAAATTATCTTTGCTGTACCAAGAAAGCCATCCTCCCGTCTTTAGTTGCATCTCGCTTTTGAGAGTGCTCTCGCTAAAGACTTTATTGCCAATGAAATTAATCTCTTGGATCTTGGCTACAGGGCCTTCATCAATATTAAAGTAAATCGCCACTTGATTGCGCTCTACTGGGGTAACAGTTGCAACCACCTCTGCGGCATACATGCCCTTACCAACATACTGACGCTTGAGCTCTTGCTCGGCTTTATCAATCAGCGCTTTGTCATAGAAGCGGGCTTCAGCAACACCTACGGCCTTTAAGGATTTACGGACAATTTCTTGATCAAACTCTTTCATCCCAGTAAATTCAATTCGGGAGATAGTGGGACGCTCTTCAACAATCACAATCAAAACATTGCCCTGAGCCTGAATCTGTACATCTCGGAAAAAGCCAGTGCTGTACAAAGCCTTAATAGCTTCAGCACTCTTCTCATCTGTAAAGGTGTCGCCCACTTGAACAGGCAAATAACTAAACACAGTTCCTGGCTCCACTCGTTGCAATCCCTCGATTCGAATATCTTTGATTACAAAGGAGTCGGCAGCCTGTGCATTTACACAAACACTGGCAGCAATAACCAGGACCAACTGAGCAAGAAATCGAGTCACAGAGCGAATAGGTGGAATCAGAAAATTCAAGATGAAAGGTAGCGTTGCAAATCGTTAAACAAGGCTAGCAAGGAAAGAGATATCAGAAGCAAAAAACCCACTTTTTGGAGCTTTTCCTGCAGTGATAAAGATATTCGCTTACCAGCAACCAACTCCCATGCATCATACAGGAGCTGACCCCCGTCGAGCATTGGTAAAGGCACTAAATTCAAGAGTCCAATACTGATACTCATGAGGGCTAAAAAGGCTACAAATGGCTGCCAGCCAACCTGAGCAGACTTACCAGCCATATCCGCAATACTTAAGGGCCCACCGAGCTGCTTTAAGGTCGTTTTACCCGTAAATAAACCCAACATTAGCCTTACGGAGACCTTGGTTATCAGACAAACCCGCTGATATGCAAAACCGATGGCATCTATCGGCCCTAACTTGAGCTCTATCCACTCCGAGGGTGGACTCACTTGGGGAAACAAGCCTAGCGCCTGAAATGGATCGGATTCGGGTGCAATCGGCGGTAAATCACCCTGCCTAAAGGATTTGACCTGACGGGTGCCAGCAATATCCCGGATCTCTAGGGCAAAACCTTGCTCTCCGGTAATGGCATCCAAGAGAAGCCAACGCAATGCATTCCAACTGGGGACTGAGTCAAATTCTTCAAGAATGGGGGCGCCGTTGTAATCAGATGAAAGGGATTGCCAACCAATAACCTGATCACCTGCCTTTACCCCCAGTTTTGCAGCAATCGATTGCTCGGGCGGAGCTTGTAGTCGAGCGGGAAGCTGGGGCACACCCGAAACATAAATCACGGAGAACAAAATAACTGCCAATAGGAAATTAGCGAAGGGGCCTGCCGCCACGATTGTGGAGCGTTGCCACAGAGGCTTTACATCGAAGGATTGAGAGCGCTCTTGCGCTGAAATGATTTGCTCACGATCACGGCCGTCCAGTAATTTGACATAACCACCCAAAGGAATAGAAGCAAGAACCCACTCAGTGCCGTTACTAGCGTGATAAGTGAATAGCGGCTTACCAAATCCTAGGGCAAAGCGAAGTACTTTGACTCCACACAAACGAGCCGCTAGAAAATGGCCATACTCATGGAAGCTCACCAACACACCAAGCGTGACTAAGAATGCAGCAAGTGTGATTAAGGCCTGCATCAAAAGACCAATCTATTTCTGAATGTTGCGAATGAATTGATTGGCAGCTTGACGAGCCTGAGCATCAGCGCCAAGGATTGCTTCTAAAGAATCCGCAGGAGCCGATGGCAGCGCATTTAAACAGTGTTCCACTACCTTCGGAATGCTTAAGTAAGGTAACCCATCTCCTAAGAAAGCTGCAACGGCAACTTCATTGGCAGCATTGAGAACGGCAGGTGAAGTTCCCCCTGCTTTTGCTGCTGCAAAGGCCAAGCTTAAGCAAGGAAATTGAGCAAAATTAGGCTCTGTAAAACTGAGGCTGCTCAACTGCGTCAGATTTAAAGGAGCAACACCAGCAGCAATCCGTTCAGGCCAAGCCAGTCCATAGGCAATCGGCGTGCGCATATCCGGTTGACCCATTTGCGCTAAAACTGAACCATCGCGATAACGCACCATCGAGTGCACTACGCTCTGCGGATGAATCAAAACTTTAATTTTTTCTAGTGGCAAACCAAATAACCAAAAAGCCTCAATGACCTCAAGACCTTTATTCATCATCGTCGCAGAGTCCACCGAAATCTTTCGACCCATCACCCAATTCGGATGGGCGCAGGCTTGATCAGGAGTAATACTCGCCAAGTCTGCAATAGGTCTATCCCTAAACGGTCCACCAGAAGCGGTTAACCAGAGCTCTTCAACACCTAAATGGACGGATGGGTTTGTTGTAAAGCGATCCGGTAAGCATTGAAAAATCGCATTGTGCTCGCTATCAATGGGTAGCAATTCGCCACCGCCCGCTTTCATTGCCTGCATAAATAAATTACCCGACATCACTAGAGCTTCTTTATTGGCGAGCAATACTCTCTTGCCTGCGTTTGCAGCTGCTAAAGTTGGGACTAGGCCGGCAGCTCCCACAATCGCTGCCATCACCGTATCGCACCCAGATTCAGTTACTGCACTGACCAAAGCCTCTGGTCCATAGAGAACGTGAGTAGGAATCTTTTTTTCTTGCAACAGTTGGCTAAGTTGAGCAGCGCCATTCGCATCAGCCACCGCTGCAATAGCAGGTTTGAACTCGATACATTGCTCGGCTAAACGCTCAATTTGTTTTGCGGCTGTCAGAGCGACTACCTTAAAGCGATCAGGATGGGCACGGATGACATCTAGGGTGTTAACACCAATCGATCCAGTAGATCCCAAGATGGCAAGCTGCTTAAGAATCATTAAATCCACCCTGCCAGTAATGCGGCAATCGGCATTGTTGGAATGAGTGCATCAACACGATCTAGAACACCACCATGGCCTGGCAGTAAATGACTGCTATCTTTGACGCCAGCCAAACGCTTTAACTGAGACTCAAATAAATCCCCAAAGATGCTGAACGCGGTTAATACTGTCACCATCAGGAACATTGGCACCCAACCAAATTGAATAGCCCAAGCACCAAATAAAGTATCGCCTAACGGTAAATACGTGACGCATAAAAATGCATAGAGATAGCAAAGCAGTAAACCACCCAGCGCGCCCTCAATTGATTTTCCTGGGCTGATGTTCAAAGCCAGTTTGTGTTTACCAAAAGCTTTACCAACAAAATAGGCGCCGATATCAGCAACCCAAACCAAGGCCATCGTTGTTAATAAAAATACTAAGCCTAATTCACGCAAGAAGACTAATGCAAACCAAGTTGCCGGCAGAATGATCAAGCCGACAATACTGTAGAAAGGTTTGAATTTTTGAAGTGAGAGGTCCATTCCTTTGGCTAAGATGAATGGCGCCAAAAAGAACCAAAATAAAACCGCCATCATGAGCAAAGAAAACTGCCATGTGATTGCTTGCATGCCCAGTAACAATGAAATGATCACTAGACAAAAAACAGCGTAGAGCCATGCTGCCTTTTTCGCTTCTGGAGCAATCATACGACTCCATTCCCAAGCGGCAACAACTAGGGCAATCAGGAAAAATATGCCCAAGTAAATTGGTGGCAAGAAAAATAAGATGGGTAATAGCACTGCCATCAGGATTGTGGCAGTAATGATTCGGGTTTTTAGCATGGGGAAATAAGGAGAGTTTTAGACTGCGTCAATCAATGACTCAGATGCTAATTGAGCGCTAGTCCGCCCAAAGCGACGCTCGCGCTGACTAAACCAATCAAAAGCTTTATGTAACTGAACTTCATCAAAATCAGGCCAGAGGGTATCCGTGAAATACAACTCGGTATAGGCCAGTTGCCATAGCAGGAAGTTACTGACGCGCTGCTCGCCACCAGTTCGAATAAACAAATCTGGTTCTGGCGCATAAGCCATAGAAAGATAGGGTTGTAATAATTCTTCAGACACTTGGTCTGGTTTCAGGCTTGGGTTGGCAGCCAAAGCTTGGCGCATCGCCTGCAAGATATCCCAACGTCCACCATAGTTAGCAGCAATGGTGAGCGTAAGCCCTTTGCAAGCCGCTGTTTTTTCTTCGGAGAACTGGACCATCTCCTGAATCCCAGAATCAAAGCGGCTTAAATCCCCAATGAGGCGAAGACGGATATCGTTTTCAGCTAAACGAGAGACCTCACCCTTCAAGGATTTCAGGAATAGCTTCATTAAAAAGCTGACTTCTTCGGGAGGGCGGCGCCAATTTTCAGAGCTGAATGCAAACAAAGTGAGATATTCCACACCTAGCTGGCGACACTCTTGAACAATCTTACGAACAGTACCCAAACCCTCTGAGTGTCCTGCTACCCGTGGCATGAAACGCTTACCAGCCCAGCGCCCGTTGCCGTCCATGATGATGGCGACATGACGAGGAATAGCGCTAACCTCTGGGATAACTAAAGTTGAGCTAGTGTGCTGAGTCATAAGTCGAATAATAAGAATGGATCTGACGATTAAACCGTCATGATCTCTTTTTCTTTTTCAGAAACGATCTTGTCGATATCAATCACCGCACGGTCAGTCATCTTCTGAATATCATCGGTTGCACGACGCTCATCGTCCTCAGAAATTTCTTTATCTTTGGTGAGGCGCTTTAAATGCTCATTGGCATCACGACGTAAATTTCGTACAGCAATTTTCGTATCTTCACCTTCGTTTTTGACAACCTTAGTCAAATCACGGCGACGCTCTTCAGTTAATGCAGGCATGGGCACACGAATTACGGTGCCTTGCGAAGCTGGGTTGAGACCCAAGTCTGAGTCACGAATGGCTTTCTCAATTGCGCCAACCATGGTCTTCTCAAAAGGCTGTACGTTGATTGTTCTGGCATCAGCCAAACCTAGGCTAGCCACTTGGCTTAGTGGCGTTGGATTACCGTAGTAGTCCACTAGGATGTGCTCCAAGATTCCAGGATTTGCACGACCAGAGCGAATCTTCGCCAAATTGGTTTTCAGAGCCTCAAGAGACTTCTGCATCTTTTGATCGGTAGTGGTTTTAATTTCTGCTGCGGACATCAAGCCTCCTATTAAACGTGTACTAAGGTACCTTCAGACTCACCTTGAACCACACGCATCAATGCGCCTGGCTTGAGAATTGAAAACACTTTAATGGGTAATTTGCGATCACGGCACAATGCAAAAGCAGTTGCGTCCATGACCTGTAAGTTTTTAATGATCGCCTCATCAAAAGTCATTGTTTTATACAAAGTAGCCGTTGGGTCTTTCATCGGATCAGCGCTGTAAATACCGTCTACCTTAGTCGCCTTGAGCATGATTTCAACACCCATCTCTGCACCACGCAAAGCGGCTGCAGTATCGGTAGTAAAGAATGGATTTCCCGTACCCGCTGCAAAGATCACGACCTTACCTTCACTCAGAGCACGAATCGCACGAGGACGAATGTAGGGCTCCACCACTTGATCCATTCTCAAAGCAGACTGCACGCGAGCTTCAACCCCTTTTTGGCGCAAAGCATCTTGTAGTGCAAGTGAATTCATCATGGTGGCGAGCATTCCCATGTAGTCTGCCGTTGCGCGATCCATGCCGGCCGCGCCACCTGCTACACCTCGGAAAATATTTCCGCCACCAATTACGATAGCCAATTGAACGCCGCTATTGACTACTTCCGCTATTTCTTTCACTATGGAATCAATCGTAATTGGATTAATTCCAAAAGCATCATCCCCCATGAGGGCTTCACCAGAGAGTTTTAAGAGAACACGTTTGTAGGCTGGCATCGTTTAATTTTCCGTAATTTGCTGAGCAATTTATCTGCTTAGCTTATTGATCTTTAAGTACTTTTAATATCTTGCCTAAATTATAAAGGGCTTGGCACCGATCAAAGAAAAGGGCATAGAAACCGAGGTTTCTATGCCCTTTTGGGTATTACAGTCGTACTGGAAGATCCCAAGAAGCTTGGAGCTAACTAAGCGCCTTTAGCAGCGGCAACCTGAGCAGCCACTTCAGCCGCAAAGTCGTCTTGACGCTTCTCAATGCCCTCACCCACAATAAACATAGTGAAACTCTTGATTGTGGTGTTAGCGGCTTTGAGCATTTGCTCAACCGATTGCTTGTCGTTTTTAACGAACGTTTGGTTCAACAAAGAAACCTCTTTGAGGTACTTCTGAATAGAACCTTCAACCATCTTCTCAACGATTTCTGGTGGTTTACCAGATTCAGCAGCCTTTTGAACAGCAACACTACGCTCAACAGCAATAGCTTCAGCAGGAACATCAGCCATCGACAAAGCCACTGGCTTCATTGCAGCAATATGCATTGCTACGTCTTTAGCAGCAGTCTCATCACCTTCGAACTCCACCATCACGCCGATACGAGTGCCGTGGAGGTAAGAGACTAACTTGTTGCTACCAGCGAAATGCTTGAAGCGACGTGGCATGATGTTCTCACCGATCTTACCGATCAAGGCGCTACGAACTTCATCCACAGTTTGGCCATTCATTGGCAATGCAAGTAAGGCAGCAACGTCAGCTGGATTCTTTTCAGCAACTAAGTTGACGCATTCAGCAGTAAAAGCCAAGAAGTCATCGTTCTTAGAAACAAAGTCAGTTTCGCAGTTCACTTCCAACAAAGCACCAGTAGTGCCATTGATAAATGAAACCACAATACCTTCAGCAGTAACACGGGATGCGGCTTTGCCAGCTTTGCTACCGAGCTTTACACGCAGAATTTCTTCTGCACGAGCCATATCGCCATCAGCCTCAGTCAATGCCTTTTTGCACTCCATCATCGGAGCATCAGTCTTGGCGCGTAACTCGCCAACCATTGCAGCGGTAATAGCGGCCATTATTCAGCTTTCCCATCTTCAACAAACTCTTCTTCGCCTTCTTTAACGGCAGTCAAGATTTCTTGAACGGAGTTTGATTTACCTTCGAGGATTGCGTCAGCAATGCCACGAGCGTAGAGCAGAACAGCCTTGCTGGAGTCATCGTTACCAGGGATGATGTAATCAACACCTTCTGGTGAGTGGTTGGTATCCACTACAGCGATAACTGGAATACCAAGCTTGTTAGCTTCAGTAATAGCAATCTTGTGATAGCCAACGTCCACTACGAAAATCGCATCAGGAACGCCGTTCAAATCTTGAATACCGCCAAGCGCTTTTTGCAACTTGTCGAGATCGCGATCATTAGTCAAGGCCTCTTTCTTGGAAAGCTTTTCCCAGTCGCCCGCTTCTTTAGCAACTGCCATGTCCTTCAAACGCTTGAGGGAACCTTTAACAGTTTTGAAGTTCGTGAGCGTACCGCCCAACCAACGGCTGTCGATGTAAGGCATACCAGCACGAGCAGCTTCTTCAGCAATGATCTCGCGCGATTGACGCTTAGTACCTACGAATAAGATAGTTCCACGGTTAGCAGCAACTTGTTTTGCAAATTTCAGGGCGTCCTGAAACATTGGCAATGTTTTTTCTAAGTTGATGATGTGAATTTTGTTGCGATGGCCGAAAATATAAGGGGCCATTCTTGGGGACCAGAAACGGGTTTGGTGACCAAAATGGCAACCGGCTTCCAGCATTTGACGCATAGTTACTGACATAACTTCTCCTAAGGGTTGGTTTCTGAGATTGAGTCCTAGCTGCGCTAAAAAACGCCACCCTGGAAGACTCAACCCGCTATTTCAGATCAAAATTGACTTGAGAACGAAATTATAGCTTAAATATCAATGGTCTAGACGCCCCACCCCGAGCGCCTCAGTAGAAAACCTACTCATAAATGCCGTTAAATGGTGAATCTGCCTAATATTTAGGCATCTTCCCACTAGCAAAAAGCCCCAAGTCGTTGATAATCAAGGCATGAATAGTGTATTTACCGCCGAAAAAGACATCCAAGGGATGCGCGAAGCTGGCCGCTTAGCCAGTGAAGTTCTTGACCACGTTGCCCCCCACGTCAAACCTGGAGTGAGCACAGCTGAATTGAACCGCATTTGTCATGAGTACATGCGCGATGTCCAAAAGACTATTCCAGCCCCACTGAACTACCAGCCACCAGGCTATCCACCCTTTCCGGCGTCGATCTGCACTTCAGTCAATGATGTGATCTGCCATGGTATTCCTGGCGAGAAGATTTTAAAAAGCGGTGATGTTGTCAACCTCGACATCACTGTGATTACGCCTGATGGCTACTACGGCGATACCAGCCGTATGTTCATGGTTGGTGAAGTGTCAGTATTAGCTAAACGCCTTACCCAAATTACTTTTGAATGTATGTGGCTTGGAATTGCGCAAGTCAAACCTGGTGCATCACTGGGCGATATTGGCCACGTCATTCAGACTCACGCTGAAAAAGCCGGTTATTCAGTGGTTCGTGAATACTGCGGTCATGGTATTGGCAAAGTGTTTCATCAAGACCCACAGATTCTTCACTACGGCCGTCCTGGCACTGGTGAAAAGTTAACTGAAGGTATGACCTTCACTATTGAGCCGATGATCAATGCCGGCAAGCGCGATATTCGGACAATGCCTGATCAATGGACGGTGAAGACCAAAGACCGCAGCCTCTCTGCACAATGGGAGCACACGCTTTTAGTGACAGCAACAGGCGTTGAGGTATTAACTTGGTCAGAGGGTAGCAATCCAATTCCTGATTGCGTTAAAGGTCTGTCATTTAGACCAAATCTGGCTAACGCTTAATTATTAAATTAGCTCAAGCGCAATGGGTCACACTCTCGCGGCGATGAAACCTATTGCAGATATTGCCAGCTTAAGGGCTGCGCGAGAACTAGCCTATGAGGATTTTCGCGAGCATCAAATTGTTGGGCGATTAACCAAGCAACTCAGCAAGCTCAGCGATGAACTTCTCATAAGCCTATGGAATTCCTGTGATTTAAATGCGGAAGCTGCTTTGGTAGCGGTAGGTGGATTTGGCAGGGGCGCACTCTTTCCCTACTCCGATATTGATATCCTGATTTTGCTGCCCGCAGATAAGCAATACTTTGAAGAGGTGCTTGCCAGCAGAATTGAAAAGTTTATAGCGCAATGCTGGGATACCGGATTAGAAATTGGCTCCTCAGTTCGAACTGTTGCCGAGTGCGCATCTGAGGCAGAGCAAGATATTACGGTTCGCACCTCCCTGCTTGAATCCAGACTCATCTGCGGCAAGAAAGCCCTCTTCAAAGAATTTGAATCTGTTTATGAGAAGACCTTAGATCCCAAGTCATTCTTCCAGGCCAAGCTAGCAGAACAAATTCAGCGTCATTATAAATATCAAGACACACCTTACTCATTAGAGCCTAACTGTAAAGAGAGTCCCGGCGGCTTGCGTGACTTACAGGTGATTTCCTGGGTCAGCAAAGCAGCGCGCTTAGGTAATACATTTAAGGATCTCAGTTTTACCGGCCTCATTACACAACGCGAGTTAACCGAGCTCAATCGCAACCAGCGTTTTTTAGAAACTCTGCGTGCAAACTTACATCTACTAGCGAAGCGTAGGCAAGATGTTTTAGTATTTGACTTACAGACACCATTAGCAGCAGCGATGGGCATCACAGAAGAATCCTCAAGGCTGGCCAGTGAGGCCATCATGCGCCGCTACTATTGGGCAGCCAAAGCAGTCAGTCAATTAAATGATGTGCTACTTCAAAACATTGAAGCACTCCTTTTTCCCCAAGAATCTAAAACAACCCATGCTATTGCGGGGGAAGGCAATGAATGCTTTATTGAGCGTCAAGGCGTCCTAGACATTACTGACCCGCAGTTATTCCAGAAGCATCCAGAACAGATCCTGCGGACCTTCTTAGTATTTGCGCAAACAGCGAACGTCAAGAGCCTATCGGCAACAATCTTTAGAGCCCTCTATAACGCTCGTCAAAAAATGGACAGTCAATGGCGTAAAGATCCGGTCAACCGCGCGCTCTTTATGGAAATCCTCAAAGAGCCCGAGGGAGTCAGTCGCGCTTTTCAACTCATGAACCGTACCAGCGTCCTCGGTCGCTATCTGCCCGCCTTCAGAAGAATCGTTGGTCAGATGCAGCATGACTTGTTTCATGTCTACACAGTCGATCAACATATCTTGATGGTGCTGCGTAATGTACGCCGCTTTATGGTGGTTGAGCATACGCATGAATTTCCTTTTTGCAGCAGCCTGATTGCCCATTTTGAAAAGCCTTGGCTACTTGTCATCGCTGCACTCTTTCATGACATTGCTAAGGGACGGGGTGGTGATCACTCCGAACTGGGTAAGGCAGACATGCGTAAGTTTGCTAAAGACCATGATTTAGACAAAGCAGATACTGAACTCTTGGTTTGGCTGGTCTCAGAACACTTAAACATGAGTCAAGTTGCTCAGAAACAAGACATTACCGACCCCGATGTGGTGCAAGCGTTCGCTAAAAAGGTGGGGGATGAGCGCCATCTCACTGCACTTTACTTACTCACCGTGGCTGATGTCCGTGGAACGAGCCCTAAAGTATGGAACGCCTGGAAAGGCAAACTATTAGAGGATCTCTATCGTGTAACTCTGCGTGTATTGGGTGGAGCAAAGCCAGATGCCTCCTCCGAACTCGCACAACATCAAGAAGAATCCCGCGCCATGTTGCGCCTCAATGCAATTGAGGACTCTGCTTATGACAATCTCTGGAAGCAATTAGATGTTGCTTTCTTCTTACGACAAGATGCTGCCGATATTGCTTGGTTGACTCGCCATCTATTTGACAGAGTGGATAGCGAAACGCCGGTCGTACGGGCTCGACTCTCTCCAGTTGGTGAAGGCCTGCAGATTGCTGTCTATGTCAAAGACCAAGAAGATCTATTTGCCAGAATTTGCGCCTACTTTGAACGCCATGGCTTCTCAATTTGGGATGCCCGTATTCATACAACAAAGCATGGTTATGCACTCGATACATTCCAAATCTCAGGCAGCAATTTGGTAGATGAGGGTGGCAGTTACCGCGATCTTATTCAACTGGTGGAATATGAGCTCACAGCAGCACTGCAAATCAATGATCCACTACCATCACCCAGCATGGGTAGGCTCTCGAGACAGTCTCGCACCTTCCCTATTCAGCCACGCGTGCACATGACTCCAGATGAGCGTGGTCATTACTACGCTCTATCCCTCTCAACGAGTGACCGCACCGGCTTACTGTATGCAATCTCCAGAATATTAGCCAAGCATCAAGTTTCCTTACATACTGCACGCATTAATACATTGGGTGAGCGAGTCGAAGACGTATTCTTATTAGATGCGGCTAACTTGAGCAAGAATCCTAAGCTGCAGATCTTGTTGGAGACGGATTTGTTAGAGGCCTTAGGAGCTTAAGCCAAGAGTAGAAGCATGCTTGCCTCATCAATTACCGGAACGCCTAACTCCTCTGCTTTAGTGAGCTTACTACCGGCGTCTGATCCTGCCACTACGTAGTCGGTTTTCTTAGAGACTGAGCCTGCTACTTTGGCACCTGCTTTTTCGAGAAGATCTTTTGCCTCATCTCTGGTCATGGTTGGGAATGTGCCTGTCAGTACAAAAGTTTTACCTGCTACCGCTGCACTAATAACTTTTTCTTCCACAGAGAGCTGCATTCCTGAGGCTAAGAGTTGCTCAATCACTTCACGGTTGTGGGCTTCTTCCATAAAGCTAGTGATGGAGTCTGCTACTACTGGGCCAACGTCTTTTACTGTCAACAAGTCTTCGAGCTTGGCATCCATGAGGGCATGCATAGATTGGTAGTGATTGGCCAAGTCTTTGGCAGTGGTCTCACCTACGTGGCGTATACCGAGCGCAAAGATAAATCTGGCTAAGGTGGTATTTCTGGACTGGTTAATAGATTGAATGAGATTGTCAGCTGACTTCTCACCCATGCGCTCCAAGTTCGCAATAGCTGTGAAGCCAAGGCGATAGAGATCAGCCGGCGTTCTAACTAGATTGTGATCAACTAACTGATCCACAATCTTCTCGCCCAATCCTTCAATATCTAATGCACGTCTATGCGCAAAATGAATTAATGCCTGCTTACGCTGTGCGCCACAGAATAAGCCACCACTGCAACGGGCAATTGCTTCGTCAGCCAATCGTTCTATATGTGAATCGCACACTGGGCAATTTGTTGGCATGACAAATTCTGATGTGTTGGCTGGTCTACGCTCCTTAATAACCGACACCACCTCAGGAATGACATCCCCCGCTCTTCTGACGGAGACGGTATCGCCAATGCGCACATCCTTGCGCTTGACTTCGTCTTCATTGTGCAGAGTAGCGTTGGTGACGGTGACGCCACCCACTTCAACTGGAGCAAGTCTTGCAACAGGAGTGATTGCACCAGTACGCCCAACTTGCACATCAATTCCGAGTACGGTAGTTAAAGCTTCTTGAGCTGGGAATTTATGGGCCAAGGCAAAGCGTGGAGCTCTGGATACAAAACCCAGCTTAGCCTGCTCGGCAAAGGAGTTAACCTTGTAGACCACACCATCAATGTCATAAGGTAAAGCATCGCGCTTTGCTCCAACTTGATTGTAGAAGGCCAAAATATCTTCAACAGATTTGAGAACACGGCGCTCAGCGCAAACTGGTAAACCCAGTTTGATATAGGCGTCAAGAAGTTGTTCGTGAGTGACTGGTAGCCAGGATTGTGGCTCTAGAACTCCCAGCCCATAAGCAAAGAATGATAGCGGTCGCTTTGCAGTGATCTTTGAATCTAACTGACGCAAGCTACCAGCTGCAGCATTACGGGGATTGGCAAACTCTTTCTCACCCTGAGCAGCGGCTTGTGTATTCATTTTCTGGAAATCTTCCAGATACATAAAGACCTCACCGCGCACCTCTAATACTGCCGGGATATTGTCACCTGTTAGCTTGAGTGGAATGGCCCGAATAGTTTTGATGTTAGCAGTGACATCTTCACCACTGCCGCCATCACCTCGGGTAGCGGCCCTTACCAAAGAGCCATGCTCGTAGCGCAAGGAGATTGCTAGGCCATCAAATTTAAGTTCACCTGCGTAATCCACTTGTTCAGCATGCAGACCTTCACGACAGCGACGATCAAAGGCAATTAACTCAGCGTCTTCAAATGCATTGTTCAAAGAAAGCATCGGCACTGCGTGGGTTACCGAATCGAATTCCTTCAGTGCAGCACCGCCCACCCTTTGCGATAATGAGTCCTTTGTAATCCATTCAGGGTGCAAAGCCTCTATCTCAAGTAACTCACGATATAGGCGGTCGTACTCACCATCAGGGACTATTGGGTTATCTAGAATATAGTAGGCATGCTCAAAGCGTGCTAGATCGATTTGTAATAGTGCATAGCGATCCGCTAATTTTGTCGGATTAGAGGACGACAAGTGATTCCTCAGCTAAAAAGTCTGCTGGCTGCAGAAGATCCAGCGGGAACACCGTTTCTCTCGAGGTTTTCATATAAACCATCAAGGTGTTTACGAATGCTTTGAATAGAAATTTCAGATAAATTGATGCCGTTGTCATCGACTAAACGACCATGAGCAACTTGTGCAATTTCAAGGCCCTCTGCCAACATGCGCTCGAATGCTCTCTCCTCAGAAGAAACTATGGGCAGTTCTAGAAGTAAGGTAAGTTGCTGCACAGGCTTGCCAGGATTAAGATCGCTGCTGCTAAAAATAGGCGCTCGATTACTGAAGTATTCATAAGTGCGGCCACTGCGCGACATGATAAATCCACGTTGGCGCATCAAGGAATCAAGACTGTTCCAAGGATACGCTTCATCAAATAGTACATTAATGCTCAATTGAATATCGCTTTCGGCAGCCATGAAATCCAAATCTTTAGCCTTATCCAACATCGTAGTTACGCTTGGCATATCAATCTGAGAACCAAGTGTTAAGGCAAGCGCCTGAGCTCTAGAACAAAAGTCGGATAACTCCAACACGCCTATGGGACCACGACGACTTGCTAATTGAATAGCAAGCTGAAGCTCTGAATAAGAAGAGTCAGGCATAAGCAAACCCCATGCCTCAGAAGGGTCATGATCCACATTAAAACCCTCGCACATCCAACGGGCAGATGATGGAGCAGATAAATCTTCCCAGGAATGCATTTCCTTTAGGATCTCTGATCCCATAATTGGCTGGGAAAAACGCAAAGCAATAACGCAATCTATTCTTGGATCAATCGTAAAGACTGGCAAGGCGCCTTGTTTAAAAACTGGTTCAATCTCTTCGCCAGGAGTGGGATCCGCAAAACCGGCTCCAAAAGTTGGTTCACGCGCACTTCGCTCAGTGGCGAAATACTCAACGCTCGCTTTTGCTTTACGCAGTGCGCGAGCATATTTAACATTCAGAATAGCCACTAAAATCAGAATCAGCAGGCCAATAACAGCCAAAGCGAACTGCAAGTCAGACAAACCCAATGCTGTCATGATTTGCTCTAGATCCACTTAAGCTGCCTCCACCATCGATACCGCAGAAGAGATATCGACCGCCACAATACGAGATACACCCTGCTCTTGCATGGTGACACCAATCAACTGATGAGCGATTTCCATAGTGATCTTGTTGTGTGAGATGAATACAAATTGAGTCTTACTAGACATTTTGGCAACCATCTGCGCATAACGCAAGGTATTCGCGTCATCCAATGGCGCATCAACCTCATCAAGCAAGCAGAACGGTGCTGGATTGAGTAGGAAGAGAGAAAAGACTAGGGCAATTGCGGTTAGCGCTTTTTCGCCGCCGGATAATAAATAGATGGAACTAAGCTTCTTGCCTGGAGGCTGAGCCATTACTTGCACACCAGAATCCAAAATCTCTTCACCAGTCATCACCAGCTCTGCATGACCACCACCGAACAACTCAGGGAATAACTTACCGAAATGTATATTGACCTGATCAAAAGTACCCTGCAAGAGATCGCGGGTCTCTGCATCAATCTTGGCAATTGCATCTGTCAAAGTCTGCATGGCTTCATTCAAGTCAGCCGATTGGGCATCTAAGAACTGTTTACGCTCACGTGAACTGGAGAGTTCATCTAAGGCAGCCATGTTGACTGGGCCCAAAGATTGAATCTCTGTATTGAGGCGATTTACTTCAGTTTGCAGCGCGCCTACCTTCAGATCTGGGCTAAAACTCACTTCAAGTGCAGATAGATCGGCTTCAGCCTCAGACAGCAAGGTTGCAAACTGTTCAAAGTTCAAACGGGCAGCCTGTTCGCGCAACTGTAAGTCGACCACTTTATCGCGCATGGGCTGAAGACTGCGCTCAATCTGCAAGCGCACTTCATCAGCTTCACGCAATTGATGCAACAGGGCGTCTTGTTCTGTGCGTGCGTTAGCCAATGCTGCCTCACGAGCACTGCGAGCCAGTAGCAATCCTTGTAATTTATCTTGAGCTTCTTCATCGCTGAGAGTTTCTAGCTCTTCCTCAGAAGTGGCCTGCTTATCCTGAATCTCCATGATCTGCACACGCGCAGTACTTTGGTCACGTTGCAAGTCTGAAATACGCTGCTGTAAAGAACGGGTTGAAAATGCTGCTTCTTGGGCAGACATTTCTGAAGAGCGTAAGGATTCGCGAAGGCGATCGCGCTCTTGGGTAGCTAGCTCTAGTTTTTCTTGAGCAATGACTAAGTTCTCTTGCAAGCCCTGTTTGGATTCTTCTGACTGAGCGAGCTCTTGTACAGATTGCTCTTGCGTTTGAATCAGTTGCTCTATTTGCTGACGCAACTCACTTAACTCACCCTGGATCTGTTCAGCGCGTTGGCTGTACTTTTCTTCAGCCTGAGTTAATTGCATTCTTTCAACTTCGAAGCTATGCACCTCTTGTACGGCTTGCTCTGCAGCAACACGGGCTTGCTCTGCAGCTTGATGGGCAGCTTGGTAATTAGCAGCGCATTGATCTAACTCACCTTGCAACTCACTCTGAATTAACTTCTGTGCGCGCAATTGCTTCTCGAGACCTTCCATTTCTTGAGCACGTGCCAACATGCCGGCCTGCTCAGAGTCTGCTGCGTACAGCTGCACACCCACACGACTCACTAAGTGGCCTTGTTGAGTAACAAAAGCACCGCCAGCAGGTAACTTCTCACGGCGATGCAATGCATCTTCTATGCTATTGGCAATATAGATGTTGTCTAACCACTCTTGCAATACAGCAGCTACGTGTGGTGCGCCTGCGCTTTGAACGCGAGTTAATAACGGTGAGAAATCTGCTGGCACAGTAGTGTGCGCAGGAGAAATATCTTCTGTAAGCAAAATTGCTAAACGACTTGGAGGAGCATCTTTGGCTAAAGCTAACGTTTCTTGAACACTCTTAGCGGTAACCGCAGCTAAGCGCTCGCGCAATACAGACTCCAAGGCAGATTCCCAACCACTCTCCACCTTGAGTTCTTGCCACAAACGCTTACTCTTTTTTAGGCCCTTGCTCTCAAGCCATGGACCAATTTTGCCTTGAGCTTGAACGCTGGCTTGCAAGGCAGTTAATGCAGTGAGTTTGGCTTCGGTTTGTGCCAACTCTTGGTTAGCCGATTGAATCTGTTGTTGTGCGGTATTACGAGCTTCATCAGCTGCAGGAACACGTTGTTGCGCCTCGCCTGCTTTTTGTCTCGCTTCATCTAACTTACGCTGTGCCATTGCATGACGATCAATGGCCATTTGCAATGCTTCGGCATCGGGCCTACGCATACCAGCAAGCTCAGCCTCAAGACGGGTATCGCGCCCCTTGAGCTCTTCTACTTGTGAGGTAATAGCTTTAACGCGCTCACCTAAACTAGCTAAGCGCTGATCAATCGAAGCTAAGTTCTCACGCGCATCATTGAGTTCGCGCGCATGAATTTGATAAGCCTCTTCACGGGCTGGCATCTGCTCTTGTAAGCCAGATAAGTCCGCGATTAATGTTTGCTCTTTTTCTGCAGCTAGGCTGAGCTCATGCTCAGCAGTGCGCTGCGCTTGTGCTGCATCGGTTTCTTGAACAGTCCAACGCTGCAGCTGAGCTAGTAAATCTTGAGATTGCTGCTGCAAACGCTGGCGTGCTTCTTGCACGTAACGAATTTGTGACTCTACTTGGCTGACATCAGCATTTGTTTGATACAAATCGCCTTGAGCTTGAGAAACTTTATCTTGTAGAGCGTACTGCTCAGTACGCATGGTCTCGAGTTCAGTCTCCACATGACGCATTTTGGCAGTCTGTTCTTCCAAACTCACTTGCGTGTCACGAATACCGTTAGCATGACGCTCTTGCTCCTTGCCAGCTTCAGTCTGACGTACAAACCAGAGTAACTGCTGTTGCGACTTCATTGCAGCAGATAATTCAGCATGGCGCTCAGCAACAGTAGCCTGCTTCTCTAAACGAGTGACCTGTTGATCGAGCTCACGCAGAATATCTTCTACGCGTACTAAGTTTTCTTTTGTATCTTCAAGGCGGGATGCAGTTTCTTTACGGCGCTCTTTGTATTTAGAAACACCAGCTGCTTCCTCTAAGAACACACGCAACTCTTCTGGCTTTGCTTCCAAGATGCGGTTAATAGTGCCCTGCCCAATGATCGCGTAGCCTCTTGGACCCATACCGGTACCCAAGAAAATATCTTGAATATCTTTACGGCGCACGACTTGATTGTTGACGTAATAACTAGAATTACCATCCCGTGTCAAAACGCGTTTGATGCCCAATTCTGTAAAAGCACTCCACTGACCTTGAGCGCGTCCTTCTGAATTATCAAAAATGAGTTCGACGCTGGCACGACCCGAAGGTTTACGTAAACCAGAGCCATTAAAGATCACGTCTTGCATTGATTCACCACGCAATTCACTGGCGCGAGACTCACCCAAAACCCAGCGCACGGCGTCAATAATGTTTGACTTTCCGCAACCGTTAGGGCCCACAACACCGATCAATTGACCTGGCATTTCAAAATGGGTTGGATCGACGAAGGACTTAAAGCCGGAAAGTTTGATGGATTTCAGTTGCACGGCGTACTTTGTAGGGAAAAAAGGGGTTCAAATGAGGGGGTAAAAAATTATTACTAAAGTGGGAAGATGATAGCAAGCTTAAGGCTCCCCACAGGGTTTTTGCCTCACCGATATAATGATCAATCTATATCCAGGGGACAAAACCCCTTAACAATCTGATAGTTAACTGAAAAGCATGAGCAAATCACCACAAAGCATCATCGATCAAGCCTGGGAAAACCGTGCAAACCTGTCTCCTGAGGCCGTTTCCGGGGAAATCCGTAACGCCGTGAACGCCGTACTCGAGGGCCTCAATACAGGCAGTATTCGCGTGGCTGAGCGCCTTAGCGTTGGTAAATGGGAAGTAAACCAGTGGGTTAAAAAGGCAGTTTTGCTGTCTTTCCGCCTGGAAGACAACAAGCCTATGGGCGCTGGTGGCTATACCCAGTTTTACGACAAGGTACCGAGCAAGTTTGAGAACTACACTGCCGAAGACTTCGCCAATGGCGGTTTCCGCGTGGTTCCCCCAGCAATGGCTCGTCGTGGCTCATTTATCGGTAAGAATGCCGTTTTAATGCCTTCCTATGTCAATATCGGCGCTTATGTCGGCGAAGGCACCATGGTCGATACCTGGGCTACCGTAGGCTCATGCGCCCAAATTGGTAAAAACGTACACCTCTCTGGTGGCGTCGGTATTGGTGGTGTTTTGGAGCCAATTCAGGCTGGTCCAGTAATTATTGAAGATAACTGCTTTATTGGTGCCCGCTCTGAGGTAGTTGAAGGCGTCGTTATTGAAGAAAACGCTGTTCTCTCCATGGGTGTTTACATTGGTCAAAGCACCAAGATCTACGATCGCGAAACCGGTGAAATCCATTACGGCCGTGTTCCAGCAGGTTCTGTTGTTGTTCCAGGCTCCCTTCCTTCTGCTTGTGGCAAGTACAGCCTGTACGCCGCCATCATCGTGAAGAAGGTGGATGCTCAAACTAGAGCTAAGACTGCGATTAACGAACTCTTACGTGATTAAGTTTTAAATCTAAATATATGAGTGCCACCCTAGAGTTAACTGAAGCCCTCATCTCCTGCCACTCGGTCACCCCGGCGGACGGAGGCTGTCAGGAACTCATCGCTAAACGCCTTCAAGCCATTGGCTTTCATACAGAGAGCGTTGTGAGTGGTCCTGATAATTTTCAGGTTACTAATCTATGGGCAATCAAAAAGGGTGCGTCTGGAGATCAGGGTAAAGTCTTGGTATTTGCTGGCCACACTGATGTTGTGCCTACTGGCCCATTAGAAAAATGGACCAATGATCCGTTTACTCCAACTATTAGAGATGGCATACTTTACGGTCGTGGCGCTGCGGATATGAAAACCTCTCTTGCAGGATTTGTAGTTGCGACCGAAGAGTTTGTCGTCACCCACCCGGATCACAAAGGCACGATTGCCTTTTTGATTACTAGCGATGAGGAGGGCCCGGCAAACGATGGCACCGTCATCATGTGTGAGCGTCTGCAAAAACAAGGTCAGCGTTTGGATTACTGCGTGATTGGTGAACCAACTTCGGTTGACCAACTCGGTGACATGATTAAGAATGGTCGTCGTGGCTCACTCTCGGGCAAGCTTCGAGTTAAAGGTATTCAGGCGCATATCGCCTACCCTCATCTGGGTAAAAATCCAATTCACCTTTCAGCACCAGCGATTCAAGCACTAGTAGAAACTGAGTGGGATAAAGGTAATCAGTATTTCCAACCTACGAGCTTTCAGATTTCGAATATTCATGCAGGTACTGGTGCGAATAACGTCATTCCTGGGGAGTTAGCAATTGATTTCAATTTCCGCTTCTCTACCGAGAGCAAACCAGAAGAGCTACGTAGTCGCCTAGAGGGAATTCTCACTGCCGCAGGTCTCGATTTTGAAATTGATTGGGTCTTAGGTGGTAGTCCATTCATTACCGGCGATGGCGCCCTCGCTGGTGCCCTACGCAAAGCCATTAAAGCTGAAACGAAGATCGATACAGAACTCTCGACTACCGGCGGCACAAGTGATGGTCGATTTATTGCAAAGATCTGCAAAGAAGTAGTCGAGTTTGGACCACTTAATGCGACCAGCCACAAGATTGATGAGTGCGTGATTGTGGATGATGTGGTGCCACTCAAAAATATCTATCGCAAGACACTTGAGCAACTCGTTGCTTAAGACTGCTTCGTCAATTACCTTCTTTATAAATATTCCTCATGGACCCTGCGCCCCAGCAATCTCTGACGCTTGATCAATGTATTAATCACATTGCACAAGAATTAGAAACAGCAGATTTACATTATGGTCATGGCGCCATTGATGCGCAAAGTGAAGCCCTTTGGATTGTCAGCAAACAACTGGACTTAAGCCCTACGGATGCGCTGGATCACTTAGAGCAAGTGATGAGTGCCGAGCAAGTTGCGCAGGCGTTTGAAGTGGCAAAAACCCGCATCTTCACACGTAAGCCATTAGCTTATATCTTGGGCGAAGCCTGGTTAATGGGGGTACCTTTTTTCTCTAGCGAGCAGAGTATTGTTCCCCGCTCCTGGATAGCTGAGCTCATCGTAGATGGCTCTCTAGAACCTTGGTTGCCGGCTGATGGCAAAGCGCTTGATCTTTGCACTGGCAATGGCTCTCTAGCGATTTTGTTAGCCTTAACTTGCCCCGATATTCATGTAAGTGCTTGTGACATTAGTTTACCTGCATTAGCAGTGGCGTCACGTAATCTTGATCGTCATAGTCTGACTTCACAGGTAGAACTTTTTGAGGGCGATCTCTGGGATGCGCTACCAGAACCCCATGAAGATAATCTCTTTGATCTCATCATTTGTAATCCGCCTTACGTCAACGCCAACTCGATGAGCGCCCTACCCGCTGAATATCATGCGGAGCCTGCTCTTGCATTAGCAGGTGGTGATGATGGCATGGATCTGATTCGGAAGATCATTGCTGGCGCGCGTCACTACCTATCTGAGCGTGGTGCCATTCTGATTGAAATTGGTAACGAGTATGAGCACTTTAAAAGAGCGTTTCCTCAAATCCCGGTCATTTGGATGGAGGTATCCGCAGGCGAAGAACAGGTGCTACTGATACAAGCGGAAGACTTGCGCTAAATTCAATCCTGAGATTTAACTCAACTCTGCCGCTGCAGAGATCGCTTGATCAATACGCTCTACTGGTATCACCCTTAATCCCGGGATCTTGGTCTTCGGCATATTAGCCTTGGGAATAATAGCTACAGTAAATCCGAGTTTAGCGGCCTCTTTCAGGCGCTCCTGACCCCGTGGGCAGGGACGAATCTCACCTGCCAAACCAACCTCACCAAACACAATCAACTCCTTAGGTAAGGCCTTGTTGCGAATCGAAGACTGAATTGCCAATAGCACTGCTAAGTCTGCTGCTGGCTCTGAGATCTTCACACCACCTACTGCATTTAAGAAGACGTCTTGATCAAAGCAGGCAACACCGGCATGACGATGCAGTACCGCTAAGAGCATCGCTAAGCGAGCTTGCTCTAAACCAACGGCCAGGCGACGGGGATTAGGAATGTGCGCGGTATCGACTAGCGCCTGAATTTCAACCAAGAGCGGTCGACTACCTTCTTGTGTAACCAATACACAGGCACCCGGCACCATCTCCGCATGCTGGGAAAGAAAAATTGCTGAAGGGTTTGCAACACCACGCAGACCTTTTTCAGTCATCGCAAATACACCGAGTTCATTGACTGCGCCAAAACGATTTTTAATCGAGCGTACTAATCTAAATGAGGAATGCGTATCACCCTCGAAATACAAGACGGTATCAACAATATGCTCAAGTACACGGGGGCCAGCTAAGTGACCATCTTTAGTGACGTGCCCCACCATCAAGACGCAGATACCACTAGATTTGGCAGCTCTGGTTAATTGTGCAGCGCACTCCCTTACTTGGGCAACCGAGCCTGGAGCCGAGCTGAGCACCTCTGAATACAAGGTCTGAATGGAATCAACCACTAAGACCTGTGGCTTTACCGTATCCATAATAGATAGGAGCTTTTCTAACTGAATCTCTGCCAATACCTCTAATTGCGGCGCATCGAGCGCAATACGTTTGGCACGTAATGCAATTTGCGCTGCAGATTCTTCACCACTGCTATAGAGCACGTTCATGCCAGCAGCGCTCATCTCAGCAAGGGCTTGGAGCAAGAGAGTGGATTTACCAATGCCAGGATCACCGCCCAACAGAACAACGCCACCAGGAACTAATCCACCGCCTAGTACGCGGTCAAACTCTTCTACACCAGTACTAAAGCGCGGCAGGTCTTCAGCCGAAATAGCAGAAAGCTTTTGACGGGGGAGCGACTGCGCTAATCCCTGAAAACGGGTATTTGAGCTGACCTCAGGAACACCTTCTTCCAGGGTATTCCATGCCTGGCATGAGGGGCACTGACCTTGCCATTTGGCAGAGGTTCCGCCGCATGACTGACAGATATAGATTGTTTTTATTTTAGCCAAAGGATTAATCGAGCTGAGTGCCCGCTTTGTTTTCTTGAGCACGCTTAGGTGCATCTTTGCGACGTTGCTCTAGGTCTGCCGCACGAGCAGCAGCAGCTTTTTGCTTCTCTTCAAACTCTTTTTGATTGGCTACACGTTCAGCAGCTTTTTCAGCAGAAGCGCGTTCAGCAATCTTGGTGGCATCGCGTTGATCTTTAATACTAGCCCGTAACTTACGCTGCACCTCATGTAACTCTACCTCTTGCACACGAATAGGATCGATTTCTTTACGATAAAGCGCACGTGAATCCTTTAAGCAGTCGTTAACCCAATACTTTTGATAACACTCTGAGTTGGTTTTATCCCAGCGATACTTAGCCCAATCACGTTGCAGTTCGAGATCACGCTCAATCTTATCCAACTGTTCCAACTGCGCTTCCTCGGCAGGGGTCGCTAGCGAAAGAGTGCTGAAAGAGCAAGCCAACAGCAAAACCCAGAACGAGCATAAGGAGCTTAAAGAAAACAGCTTGCTCAAATCTCTACCTTTGCACCAAGCTCAACTAAGCGATTAGTAGGAATCTTGAAGAAGTCCGATGGCTTGGCTGCATTTTGCATCATCCAACCAAACAGTTTCTCTCTCCATAAGGCCATCCCAGGATTTGCCGATGGAACGATAGTGTCACGTGCAACAAAGAATGAGGTATCCATTAAATTAAATTCAATATTTTTCTGCTCACTAAGTAATGACAATACCTTATTGATGTCGGGCGATTCTTTAAAGCCGTATACTGCTCTAACTAAGAATATATTGCCGCCCAAATCGTTAATACTCAAACGCTCCTGATCATTGACGTAAGGCACATCCCAGGTGCTGAGCTTCACAAAAAAGATACGCTCATGCATTACTCGGTTATGTTTTAAGTTATGCAACATCGCTATCGGCACATAGTCGATGTGCGCGGTTAAAAAGATAGCTGTTCCCTCAACACGGTGTGGGGGGTGAGCCAATAAACTGGCCACAAACTCTTTCAAATGGATCGATCCCTCAACTAATTTATCGCGTAAGAGTTTGCGTCCTCGATACCAAGTGATCAAACAGGTAAAAATGATGAGGCCTAAAAATAAAGGATACCAACCGCCATCTTTAATTTTAATTAAGTTAGCAGTCCAAAAAGCAAAATCTAAAGTAAAGAAAATGGTTGTTAGGGCCAGCACTAAGAATAGATTCATCTTCCATTCACGATACATAACCACGCCCAATAAAATTGCAGTAATCATCATGGTTGATGTAACAGAAATTCCATAAGCAGCCGCTAAATTTACCGATTCCCTAAATTCAATAATAGTGACAACCACCATAAATAAGAGAGCCCAATTCACCACGGGAATATAAATTTGTCCTTGCTCAGAATCAGAGGTGTGCATGATAGTCATACGTGGCATAAAACCAAGCAATATAGCTTGGCTCACCAAAGAGTAAGCGCCTGAAATCACCGCTTGGGATGCAATGACAGTAGCTGCAGTAGCAAGACCAACAACAGGCCACAAAGCCCAATCTGGAACCATTAAATAAAATGGATTTGAGGCGGCCCCTGGATTGGACAACAAGAGTGCGCCTTGTCCTAGGTAGTTAATCAAAAGGCTAGGCAAGACAACAATGAGCCAAGCATATCGGACAGGGTTTCTTCCAAAATGTCCCATGTCTAAGTAGAGCGCCTCAACTCCAGTAACGACCAGGACGACAGCGCCCATCACAATATAGGCAGTGGTTGGGTGATCTATTACAAACTGCACCGCATACATCGGATTAATTGCGCCGATGATTTGCGGCGCCGCGCCGATATTAATAACACCTAATGCCGCAAGAGTAATAAACCAAGTGAGGGTCACTGGGCCAAAAAGATTACCAACTGCTGCCGTGCCATATTTCTGAATCATAAATAAGGCTACCAAAATGACTAGGGAAATAGGGATAATGAATTTATGCAAGCCAGGCGCCGCAATTTCAATACCTTCAACAGCAGATAAAACAGAAATTGCTGGGGTAATGACAGACTCACCGAGTAGCATGCAAGCACCGAGCATGCCTAGAATCATTAAGAAGAAATAGCTTTTTGATTTGCTATCAAACGATCTGAGCGCTAAAGCCATCAAAGATAAAACACCACCCTCACCTTTATTGTCAGCACGCATCACAAATAAAACGTATTTAAAGGTCACGATCAATATCAAAGACCAGATCATCATAGCTATCACGCCAAATAATGCCTCTGGAGAAAATGGGATGCCGTGCTGTGGATCAAAGCACTCTTTGAGGGCATACAAAGGACTGGTACCAATATCGCCAAACACTACACCAATAGCAGCCAACATCATCGTCCCCAAGCCTTTTTTATGGCTATCGTGATCACCATGCAGATCAACGGGCTTTAATAAATCAGAACTTGAAAACTCAGGATTACTAATAGACATCTCATCACCTTTGAGCAATATTGCGTTGCGGTATGTTACACCTTATGCAGACTGACTCTCAAGTCATATTTCTGTTTAAAAACCGCTTTTTTAAGCACCAAATTAAGGATTATCTCGACAGAGGTGGTCAAAAAATGTTAGAATCACAGCTTCAGACGCGGGGTGGAGCAGTCTGGCAGCTCGTCGGGCTCATAACCCGAAGGTCGTAGGTTCAAATCCTGCCCCCGCAACCAAACAGTAGAAGGCTTCTAGGTCAATTGACTCAGAAGCCTTTTTGCTTTTCTGGGG
>Ga0209829_10000827_pt1 | contig 26828 bp, 27 predicted proteins | sample C_140205_EF_Meta_FD_187311 | JGI IMG/M metagenome (GOLD analysis project Ga0209829, IMG submission 187311) | Freshwater microbial communities from Lake Croche, Canada to study carbon cycling - C_140205_EF_MetaG (SPAdes) (version 2) | ecosystem: Environmental > Aquatic > Freshwater > Lake... | reverse complement strand
CGATGTCATTGCCCTTATATGTTGATCCATCGCCCCAGATTTCAACGTTGTCATGCAACATTGCGCGCACAAGCAAGGTGCCTGTTACTGCGCGGCCCAGTGGAGTTGTATTGAAATACTGTTTCCCGCCTGAGCGAATATGAAATGCGCCGCATGCAATGGCTGCAAGACCTTCTTCAACTAATGGTGTTTTGCAATCTACCAGGCGTGAAATTTCTGCGCCGTACTCTTTTGCCCGAACTGGAACAGAATCAATATCTGGTTCGTCATATTGGCCAAGGTCTGCGGTGTAGGTGCAAGGAATCGCTCCCTTTTCGCGCATCCAGGCAACAGCGACAGATGTATCGAGGCCGCCAGAGAAGGCGATACCGACCTTTTCACCAACCGGAAGAGATGCAAGAACCTTGGACATAGTGCGCAGTCTAACCGTTCACGAGCGCAGCAAGTGCAGGTTTAACTTTCCAGAGTGCGAGCATCTCATCATATTTACGCACTTCTGCGGCATCTGCAGCAGCGCCAGTCTTGACCGCTCGAATCATGAGATTGCGAGGAGTGTGCTCTCCCCCAATAAATTCAATCGCCTCAACGCGATATCCACGCAGCTTCATAATCTGCATGCGAAGCGCATCAGTCAGAAGATCACCCAGACGTTCTTTCATAATTCCATTGCGGGTAAGTAGCGACCATGGTTCAGGAATCTCATTCATCTGAGCTTGAATATCGTGATGGCAGCATGGCGCAATCAGGGCAAGACGCGCATCTGAATTAATTGCCCACCCAATCGCATCATCTGTTGCTGTGTCGCAGGCATGTAGTGCAATAGCAACATCTGCACCTTTCAGAGTTGTATCAGCAATTTCTTCTGCACGGAATTCGATTGTTGCAGAGATACCAAGCTGCTTAGCAATCTCATTATTGCGATCGCGAGCAGCAGAGCGCACATCTATTCCAATAACTGTGACAGGAATATTCTGGCTGCGCAGATATTGGTGGGCCGCAAAGGTGAGATACGCATGGCCGCAGCCCAGATCCGCGATGGTCAGCGGGTTCTCATTGGTGGGTTGGTGAATATGTCCTGCAGATATTGCTGAATTGAGAGTTGGAACAAGCAGGCGCAGAAACTCTTCTACCTGCAGATACTTATCGCTCTTACTTGGCTTTACCTTTCCATCAGCATCCGAGATTCCAATCGCAATCAAGAATGGATCTGATGGATCTAGTAAACGTTGCTTAGTGCGATCGTGCGAGAGATCTTGTTCATTCTTCGACTTTTCGCGATGAACAAGTGGCTCACCCTTCTTTGTGATGCGAAGGCTGAGCGAGCCATCGGTATGTTCGAGCAAAATATTGGCATAGCCACTTCGAATCAATTCGGCAAAAGGCGCTTGCACAGGCTGGTAATTCTTCGTCGTCATCTGTCGACCATCGCTATGGCTTACCTGAATATGTAGCCCATCTTTAAGAGCAATAGGGCGCATATCTACTCGCTCGTGTTCCGTCTGCATATTTCTACGACGCCCAGATAAAACCACACGAACTAGCGATTTAGGCTGAGCAAAGAGAGCTTCGCACTCAAGAAATATTTCTTCTAGCGATGCTTCACTCATAGAGGCGAGTTTAGTCTTTTGCTACAGGAAGTACGACCACGATTGCTAACCCGCCGAGCTCGCTCTTGCGTAGCGAGAAAGTGCCATCAATTTTCTGTACTACGGCAGACATAATGCTCATTCCTAAACCAGATCCACCGGCATCGCGAGATCGAGATTTATCAAAGCGATTTAATGAGCGAATATCTTCTTTGTACGCAGCTACGGGTAACCCAGGGCCACCATCTTCAATCACCAACTGTGCGCTCTTGCCCTGGCTACTTAAGGAAATTTTCACTGCGTCATCAGAAGCCGTATGGCGCACAACATTGATAAGTGCATTTTGAATGAAGCGAGAGATGTAATCCCGTGATGCTTCGATGTGGATCTCATCTGTAATTGCTAGTGTGACCTTGCGCTGTGGATTGAGAGTAGTGAAATCGGTGCCATGAGCTTTGATAATCTCGCTCAAATCAATACGTTCAATATCGCGAGCTCCACTTTCACCTAGTTCGGCAAGCAGTAATAGATCGCGTACGAGAGATTCCATGCGGGTAATCTCAGTTCCAACGCGGTCAAATGCGCGTGCCTTATCCGAATCTTGCGTGAGTTGGCCCTTACTGAGCATCTCAACGTAACCCTTGATTACCGTCAATGGCGTACGAAGTTCGTGCGATGCATCTCCTAAAAATTCTTGCATGCGAGCTAGAGATGCAATCTCATCACGCCGATTATTACGTCGGAAGAAGATAAAGAGGATGAAGAATGCCACCAGATCTAGTCCGAAGGTGAAGAGTCCTAAAGACTTTAAATTTCCATAAAAATTACTATCGATATGGCTGGTGGATTGCGCCAGCAGGATGTAATCACCACCTTCGATTAATACCGCACGAAGTCGGAATGGCATCGGGCCAGGGATTCGAATGGGCCGGGCAGTAGCACGTTCAATCACAGGACGGTCGGGTGCGCCCATATATTTCAGATGAGATTCATTAATGACAGATTCTTGACCATCATGGCTAAGAAACGTCAGAGTCATATCAAAGTTAGATTGTTCAAGTGCATAGAGGGCAGCGCTAAGTGGTTGTAGCGGATTGTCATAAGCGCTCTTTGCAACATATTCGAGAGATGCATCTACTTGTGCAGTTTCATTGCCTTGAGAGTGCAGAACAGAGAATCCCCCAATACCAATCGTGATCAGAGTCAGAAAGAGGATTGTGACAACACTAATCCGAGTGGGTGAAGAAAATTTCACTTCTTCTCCGCTTGAAGCTGGAATCCGACTCCTCTGACTGTACGTATTCCTTCAAAGCCATCGCGATGGAGCTTCTTGCGCAGGTATGAAATATAGGTATCTACCACTGTGCTCTCAGACTCGAAGGTGATTCCCCAGACTTCATCGAGGAGATAGGTCTTACTGAGGACGCGACCCTTGCTCTCAAGAAGAACGTGCAGCAGTCGAAACTCAGTGGGAGAAAGGTCAATGCGTTCTTCGTTAAAAGTCACTTGGTGGGAGTCGCTATCAAGAGTGATGGGACCACACGATAAGTTTGTGGGAGTCGTTACTGTAAATTGCGAACGACGCAAAATCGCTTTAATGCGTAATACCAACTCTTCCAGGCCGAATGGCTTGGTCACATAATCATCTGCACCAAGAGTTAAACCTCGGGTGACGTCTGCACGGTCTGCACGTGCACTGAGCATTAGTGCAGGCGTATTATCGCCGGCGCCACGAATGCGTTCGATAAATTCGAAACCATCCATCATCGGCATATTGATGTCAACGATAAGTAGATCTGGTTTGGTATTTCTAAGAAGGGTTTGAGCAATCATCGCATCGGCTGCGGTAATGGTTGCAAAGCCCGCCAATTTCAGAGCATCGCCCAGCAAGTCACGGACTCCTGCTTCATCATCGATGATCATAATGAGCTGGCTCATGGCTATACCCTGCCATGCGTTGGGCGTGATTACTACCAACGAGGCGCCACGCACAAGCAGACACAAGGACATTCACAGAATATTCACACAACCCAGGATTTAGTATGAAGCCATGGAAAAGGTCGAACAAAAGATGCGTAACGCCACCGTTGCCGCATCCCTTCTGCTGGCAATCACTTGTACGTCAGTGATTTCTGCACACGCAGATGTATCTCCTTCACCTGCGCCATCAATTGCGGCAGATACTTACAAAGTAGCGCTTGAACAATACAAACACGATCGCGATATATTTTTCGCAGCAATGCGCGATCGCACCAACAAGATGCACGACATCAACAACGTTTTTAAAGCTGCCGTTGATAAAGCGAATGGCGATGCTCGCAGCGCTATGCCAGCTGCTACAACTCCCCTGCAAAAATCAACAATCTCATCCAACCGGCGCAGCGCTATCGATGCAGCCATCAATGCACGCGATATTGCGATTGCAGCGCTAGGACCAGCGCCTACTCCACCAGTTGAACCGGTTCGCCCAGAGAAGCAGACATCAAACAGTGGTCAAGGTAGCAAAAGCCGACGCTAATTAGCCGTCGATATCAACCTTCATTTTTCTTACAGTATGGCGATCGCGTTGCTTCTGTTTCTCATGAATCCTACGAATCTGTAATTCAATAGCACAGACCGCGCTATCAAATGCGGCAAGATCGTTGAAACCGATCTCTTCAGAACGCAAGAGTGGCCCAGACCCGTGCGAAGTAATAACTACTTTATGTGAATTTTTTCCCTGACGGGGGTTTGCTTCATGTGTGATTTCAACTTCTATACGTTCAATCACCACGCTAAAGCGTTCCATGGAGTGAAGCTTCTCTTGGGCAATTTCCCGAAAGTCACTTGCGAGTTCTGCATGTCGAGTTTGAATAATGATTTCCACAAGTTACACAATGGCACGACAACTGCAGAAATGAAAGAGCTAAGGAGGACTTACTTAAGGGGAAGTAGGTAGACCGCAACGGTGAGAATTGCAGCTAATCCCAAGGATTGCAGCAAGATGATTGCTGCTGTTTTGCGATCAGCGGCAAGAGATGCCTTATCCACGACCTTAGACATTTTTCCCAGCCGAGCAAAGTTAAATGTCCCCATAAATCCAAATGCTAAACAGAACTTTTTACGTGACTGCACAAAGCCCACTGAGAAGATTGTCAGCGGCAAAAATATTCCCAATCGTATGGAAGGAGAGGCCTTCGTTGAGATAAAACCAATGAGTGCGCTGACGCTGAGGAACAAGCCAATGAGTGCAACTACCTGACGCTGACGAATCTCAGCCTTGCCAATATTGCACGTTCCGGGAATGTATTCAGATACAGACATTATGCATCTTCGAATTCATCTTCATCGATCCATGCATCGGCGCTCGTGTCATCTTGTTTCTCGATCCACGATAAGAACGTACCTACTGCACGGAAAGCAAGAATCGCTACCGTGATACCGGCAATTATTCGTCGAAGAGCTTTCATAGGGTTAAAAATACTCCACTTACTACGAGTTCGCCTCTTTTAAGCCTTTGATAGTGCGGTGTCGATATCAGCCCACAGATCATCGACATGTTCGCACCCAACCGAAAGTCGGATGAGATTTTCGGGGATGCTCTGGCTTTCTAGTTCCCAACGTCTGCGACGCTCCCAGGTTGTTTCTACTCCCCCAAGACTTGTTGCATTAACAATCAGCGATGCGCCATTACAGACTCGTTCGGCGGCAACTGCATCACCCTTAATCTCAAATGAGATGATTGCGCCAAATCCTGGGTAGCGAACATTCGATACTGAACCGTGGGCTGCTAGTTTCTTGACGAGTACCGCAGCGTTAGCTTGAGCTCTCTCAAAGCGAAGTGGGAATGTGCGAATTCCACGCAGGGCAAGCCATGCATCAAACGGTCCAGCAACTGCCCCAAAAGATTTGCGCGCATCAAGCAGGCGGCCATAGAGCGCAGGATCTTTAACAGAGAGTGAGCCAAGGATGACATCGCTATGGCCAGCTAAATACTTTGTGACTGAGTGCATCACAACATCGGCGCCAAAGGTGAGGGGCTTCTGATTAATAGGTGTGGCAAAGGTATTGTCAAAGCCCACTCCTAGATTGCGCTTCTTTGCTTCTCCGATAATGACGGCAACTTCTGCGACACCGAGCCCTGGATTTGTTGGTGATTCGACCCAGAGAAATGCGGCGCCTTGCAACTGCGAGATGACTTCTTTTGTATCTGTAATATCAACGAAGCGAACATCAAGGCGCCCATCTTGATGATGTCGCTTTAAAAGTGACATCGTGCCGCTATATCCCTCGTGAGATGCAACAACTGGTGCACCGTGAGGCAAGAGTGAAAAGACTGCAGTAATTGCTGACATTCCGGATGAGAACAAAATCGTTGAATCCGCTTCCTCTAGAGCGCTAATGGCATCTTCTAGTGGATTCCAGGTTTCATTTCCGAATCTGCCGTAACTGATTGGACCGTCTGCGACAAAAGTTGAGTTGAGAGAAATGGGAAGGTTAATTCCTTCACCCGCTATATGCGGTGGTCGTCCGGTAGAGATTGCAATTGTCTCGGGGCGAAGGTCATCAGCAGCCATGCCCTAAGAGTAATCGTTACGGCAGAACTGTGGCGAGGCGAGTGAAAGCCTCTTCAAGAATTTCTGGGCTAGTTGCAAAATTTAATCGAACAAATTGTGTTGATTGGGCGCCGAATCGAAGACCTTGCACAAATGCGACCTTGCCCTTCTCGCGCAGTACCGCCGATGGGTCTTCGCCCAAGTTGAAGGAGGTGAGATCCAGCCATGCAAGATAGGAGCAATGTGGAATGAGGTATCCGACACCGGGGGTCTTGGATTCAATGAGAGATGCGACCAGCTTTCGATTGTGATCGAGTTGAACCATCAGAGCATCTAGCCATGGCTCGCCCTTTTCAAAGGCGGTAACAGTGGCAAATGCGCCCAGAAGCGATGCTCGGTAGTGAGTTGCTGGAGCAATCGCATTGAGAGTCTCGTGAACCTGTGCATTTTCAGTAACGATAATTGCGCATTTAAGTCCGGCGATATTCCATCCCTTACTCGCAGCTGTAACGGTGATTCCTACTTCACGAGCAGTTTCAGAGACTGCAAGAAAGGGAGTGAAGGTGTGTTCGGCGAATGTGAGGGGTGCATGGATTTCATCACTAATCAGATAGATACCGTGCTTCTTGGCAAGGTCAGCTAATCGAGAGAGTTCATCGCGCGTATAGACGCGGCCCAGTGGATTGTGGGGATTACTAATCAGGTGTGCCTTAATGCCTGATGCATATGCCTTTTCGATTCCATCCCAATCGAGAATCCAATTACTTCCATTGATCTGAGTCTCTGATTGAGTCAGTGGCACATCTACTTCAACTAGGTTGGTCTCTTTGCACCATGTATAGAAGTTTGGATAGATGGGTGAGTTAATGAGAACCTTGTCTCCAGGTTTAGTTATCACTCGCAAGACTTCGACAATTCCAACGCCGACATCGGCTGCGATGCGAACCTGGAGTGGGTCTACATCCCATCCCCACCGACGCTTAGCGAATCCAGCAAATGCAATACCCATTTCAGGAATGGGGCCAAGGTAACCAAGATCTGAATGATCAATCATCTCTCGCAGTGTTTGGCGAATCGGGTCGGCTACCGGAAAATCCATTTCAGCTACAGGTAGCGGAAGTACATCTTTTGGAAATGTACGCCACTTTTCGCTGCGATGTGTCTGCAATTCGCTGAGATCTAGGGCCCGGAAATCGCTCATAGACTTAGTATGTCACTGTCAATAAAGTTAATCTATGGTGACAGAATCGCAGATGAAGAAGATTGCCAAAGAGCTTTCCGCACGCGATACACGATTAGCACGGGTCATCCAGGCACACTCTTTATGCACTATCGGCCGTAATCCAAAGCCAGTAACTCACTTTGAGGCACTTGTAGAGTCAGTCATCTCCCAGCAACTTGCCGTAAAAGCTGCAGACACTATTTATGGACGAGTAAAAGATTTAGCTAAAGGGCGCGTCATACCGTCGCGGATAGCTGGCATCCCAGAAGTAGAAATGCGTGCGGCGGGAGTATCGGGTGCAAAATGTAAAACTATTCAAGGACTTGCCGATGCAGCAATCACAAAGACGATAAAGATTAATTCTCTACACGAAATCGAGGATGATCAACTGATCTTCAATCAGCTCACATCTCTCTGGGGAATCGGTCCATGGACAGTTGATATGTTTATGATGCATCAACTTGGACGCCTTGATATCTGGCCTACAGGTGACCTTGGAGTCCGCCGTGGCTGGGAGAAGATCTACTCGCTGAAAGAAGAGATTGAACCGAAAGCCCTTTTCAGCAAGGGCGATAAATTTCGTCCCTATCGCAGCGTTGTCGCCTGGTATTGCTGGCGAGCGCTTAGCTAACTACCGCCGGAAATGCCACGCCCGTTGAGGAGTGACAGTCATACCCGTTGGGATTCTTCTGCAGATATTTCTGGTGATACTCCTCAGCGAGGTAATACGGAACACCATCGGCGCTTATGATCTCAGTGACAATCTCGCCAATTCCTTCACGAGTCAGCGATGCCTGATACACATCGCGGGTTACTTCGGCTTGTAGGTGTTGTGATTCAGAGGTTGTAAAAATTGCACTGCGATATTGAGATCCGATATCTCCACCTTGACGGTTGAGCGTCGTTGGATCGTGCATCACCCAAAACTCTTCGAGAAGTCGTCGATATGTCACAACTGAGGGATCAAAAATCACTTCAACCATTTCAGCATGGCCGGTAACACCAGTGCAGACTTGTTCGTAAGAAGGGTTAGCTCTCATTCCACCCATATAACCAACGCTGGTTGCAGTAACGCCTTGAATATTCCAGTAGCGACGTTCTGCGCCCCAGAAGCACCCTGTTGCAAAATAAGCTTTCTCTGAACTGTTCATAGTCGGATAACCTACCCTTGTACCTGCGCCCCCGTAGCTCAGGGGATAGAGCACTGCCCTCCGGAGGCAGGTGCACAGGTTCGATTCCTGTCGGGGGCACGCGATATAAATCACCTCAATTATGGAAATCTCTTTCGCTTTCCTGTTGTTTATCTAAGTAACAACAGGGAGAATTAGTTTCTTGCGCAGTTGGTTGTGCGCACATTCACCAACTGTTTCGAAGGGGGTAGAGCCATGGACTGGAGACATCAATCCGCGTGTCGCGATGAAGACCCCGAGCTCTTCTTCCCTGTAGGAAATACAGGTCCTGCCATTACTCAGATCGAAGAGGCCAAGAAGGTCTGTAATCGCTGCATCGTCAAAGATGCCTGCCTTGCCTGGGCTCTTGAATCAGGTCAAGATGCCGGTGTCTGGGGTGGACTTTCTGAAGATGAACGTCGCGCACTTAAGCGCCGCGCAGCACGTAATCGTGCGCGTCTTGCTGATAACTCACACTCGTAATGTATTGAGCAAACACTTACACGTTTGGAAAAGTAAGTACCGCTCGGGTCTCATTCTCATCTGTAATCAAAGTCAACGTCCCGCGTAATTCATTCTCAGTCAAAGTGCGCACAATCTGCAGTCCTAGATTTGGTGATGTAGAGATATCAAATCCTTCAGGGAAGCCAACCCCATCATCAGAGATGGTTACTGAAACTTCATTGCCCACAATTTCGGTGTGAATCCCCAGTGCAGAGCCTTCTTCAGCTAAACCGTGTTCGAGTGCGTTGTGAATAAGTTCAGTGATAACGAGCGCTAAAGGAGTTGCAATACGCGGTTCTAGTGAACCCAACTTTCCAGTCCGTTCAATTCGTAGTTCGCTCATGCGCGGGCTGAGTTCGAGTGCATGAGATACCAAACTATCGAGAACGTCATCGAAGGCAACGGATGAATCTCTGCTACTAGAAAGTGTTTCATGTACCAACGCGATAGATGCAATGCGACGCACCGCTTCATTGAGAGCGGCACTTGCACCTGGATCCTCAATGCGGCGAGCCTGTAAACGCAGCAACGCCGATACGGTCTGTAGGTTGTTTTTCACGCGGTGATGAATCTCGCGAATGGTGGCATCTTTCGTAACAAGTTCTCGCTCGCGTCTGCGCAGCTCTGTCACGTTATTGAGCATCACGATTGCACCGATACGGTCCTCACCTTTGAGCAATGGAAGGACCGTGAAATCGATTGTTCCGCCGATATTCTCAATTTCCACACGTTTCAGTGATTTACCTGTAAGTCCCATAGCGATGGTTTCTTCATGTGCATCTGGGCGAATGCGCGCAAGTGATTGCGCAACGTCACCTAATACATGGCCTTCTACCTCACTGACCCACCCAAGTCGACTAAATGCTGAACGCGCATTAGGGCTGGCATATGAGACAACGCCATTAACATCGAGACGGATTAAGCCATCGCCTACTCGTGGTGCTGGATCAAAGAGTGAACCTGCATCGGGATAAGGAAATGTTCCTTCGGCAATCATTCGATAGAGATTATGCGCAATTTCGCGGTAGTTAAGTTCGAGTCTGCTGGGCTGACGCATGAGTTCTGAATCACGGTGACGCGAAATAACGCCAATGACGTGACTATCGAAGATCACTGGAATCGTCTCTTCCTTCACCATATGATCGCCCATTTGTTCAGGCTGGGTGTCGCGAACAATGTCAGCATCAGATAACGCTTGATCAATATGCGGGCGAGAACCATGTGTTATTTCGTCACCAATTACATCATGCGGAAAGAGAGTTGCTGCAGTTGTTGGACGGATGTGAGCAACTGCTACATAACCAGTTGGCCAGCTCTTCAAGTCTTTACGAAGTGGAACCCAGAGGATGAGATCTGCAAAGGAGAGATCAGAGAGCAACTGCCAGTCGGCAATCAGCTCACGTAATCGATAAATCTGTTCGGGAGTTAACGGACTCCGGTCGCGTACATACTCTTCAATAGAGGCCATGCGAAATTACCTGAGCCATCCTTGAATATTTTCAGCGATTTCTTGAGTTGCAAACCAGGTGAGTTCTTCGCCATCACCTGAGACTTCAAAGAGGCAATCAACGTTCTCCCATACCAACGGAGCAGATAATGAGACTGACATATCGTGGCTTTCAGAGATGATGGTGGCAGGGATTTCAAATGCCAACACACATGCAGCACCAGAATCTGCAGTCTTCATTTCAAGAGCATCTTCAGCGGCGACCATAGATAACGTATATTCAATCTCTTCATCATCGAGATCTTGGTTATCGACAATAAATTGAGAGGTTGGCGCATAGATATCTGAGACATCGAAGGTGCCTGATGCCAGAAATTCCTGCACCTCTTTGGCAGTCATTGCCACATATCCACGCATGAGCTAAGCCTATAAGAGGTTATGAGATTACTTCGCCGGCAATCTGAGCTATCGCCTTGCGCAGAAGACTCTTCTCATTCGATTCCAGAAGCGTCGTTTGCTCACTATGAGCCGCATGAAGGCTGCGAGCGTCATACGGCATGTGAAGAATTCGACGAGGGCGCAACGGTGTGACAACTTTTAAGAACATCTCACTATTACTGCCACCTCTTTTCTCGAGCGGGCGCTGTACCTGCAGAAATGAGAGCGCCGGCTTGATCGCATTCGAAGCTAATTCTGCGACAAGTATTTTCAACCTTTCAATCCCTAGATTGTCACTTTTTGATAAGAGGATGAGTTCATCGCCACAATTGCTCACCCAAATAAGGGCTTCACTCGACCATCGTCTACCCGATAAATTCGCTGCGAAATCTCGTATCGTGCCGAGATCGATAATGATGTAGTCAAACTCAGTTGTATGGTGATTGAGCGATTCAATTCCCTCAGAGATAGATGCTTGAGTGAGTTCCAGCGCCCACAATCCGGGAGAAATCTGACGAGCCTCACTACTGTGCGCAAGACCGCGCTGCCCCAGAAGTGCCGCTATAGATGGTGCGCAAGCATGAGCATCGATCACTAAGGTCTTCTTAGTTGCAAGTGCAATCTCTGCTGCCAGATTGATGGCAAACGTTGTACATCCAATTCCACTTGAGCATGAACCAATAGCTATGACCTTTGCTCGCTTGGCGGACTCTCGCGCAGGAGCGTTTCGAATCAGAGGTGACCTCAGAGTTCCGCGCATGAGCGCGATCAGATCAAGAGATGAGACAGGTACAGCGATGGCATCAGGGTATGCAGCGGCATCATGGATTGATGATTGGAAAAGTATGACCTGCCTCGTTACCTTTCGAAGATGGAGAAGAGTTTCATCAGTAAGTCCATCGAAGTCAGTTGAGATCAGCAGTACCCATTGAGTGCTATCGGTATCTTTGAGAAATGCGATGAGAGATTGGCAGTCGAGGGCACGAAAGTTAATGCTCCACCCTTGTGAGAAGAGAGTACTTGCGATGAAGCCTTCAGACTCTGGGTCGCGAATTGCCGTGAGTGCAACCTGTGGCTTTGGTTCAGCCATTGCTGCGCACAATGACTAATCGACCGCTGGTCGTTGCATCTAAAAGATCGCCCAATGCATCGCGATCGATTGAGACCGTCAGCGCTATCTCTCCCCCGAAGTTTGAACCTTTTCTATCGATAGAAGTCACGAATACTCCGCTTGCTATGTAATGAGTGCGCTCCGGTGATTCGCCATTTTTTGTATCGTGAAGTTGAAAGATGCTCACGATATCGCCAACAACAACAGTTGAAGGTATATCTGCAGAACGCACGCTGATGCTGATTTGTTTGTGGGTCATCGCTTCTGAATCTTCAGTTACTGATGAGCTTTCGAGTAGCTCCCCACTAGATAGATTGCGAGTGGTGATAGATCCAATCGGGTTTGATCTATGGGATAGATAGCGCGGCGATGATGAACCCAGTGAGACGGCTTGGAGCCCTACATCACTTGCTTCAAGTTGAGTTCCGGATGCAACTGGGCGCACCATAATCCAGAATTTCTCTGTGTGATTGGCTGCGATGGACATTGCATAGGATGCGATAAGAGCTGCGGCGCAGAGCGCAATTGAGACGATGAGTCGTGAATATGAAATCTTCTTCGGAGGCATGCGGCGCAGAGTAGGTAGCCACTGTCAATCTGCACCCACGTTATGCACAGTACTTCTAAAGTGCTAGCTGGATTAGCACTGCAGTGGGATTTCAGGCGCTAATGGCGATTGCACTATCCGGGTATGACAACAGAACCTCAAGAACGCATTGTGCAAGCAGAACGACCTTGGTTGCAGTTGATTTCTAGTACCGAAGATCCCGCACTGTGGAGCCATCCCGTACTTGATCTCTTTGCACCACCCCCACGAGAAAAGTTTGAACAGAAGGCAAAGCTCTATCTCGTTCCGTCTACATTTGGAGAAGATCTTGAAGCAGATGAGATGCCCATACCAACTTCAGCATCTGAACTACCAGATATTCACACCTGGACGATGAAGTTTATTGTGAGCGTAGTTGAAATCTGGGGTGGGCGACGACAGCCAGCGCAATTGATTCGTTGGTGTCATCGAGTGATTTATATGGAACTTCTGAAGAATTCCGGGAGTCAGAAAGAGATAGGAAAAATTAAGAGTATCCATCAATCTCAACCGCTGGATGGAATCTGCGAGAACACAGTTTTGATTCGTTACGGAGATCGCTTGCGAGCTGTAGTGATTCGATTTGAAGGCGTGGATGGTCGCTGGCTATGTACCGCGTTAAAGATGATCTAGCGATGGAAAATTAAGCAGCGCCGTGGCAGCGTTTAAATTTCTTACCAGATCCACAAGGACATGGACTATTGCGCGAGACATCAGTCGATGTCGCAACACCATTTTCATCAGCTGCTGTGTACTTGAGCTGTTGAGCCTGTGCCGGCTTCTCTTCAACTCCACGAGCCTTTACCTCTGAGCCATCGCCTTCGATAGTGACCTCAACATTGAAGACAAGGCTGGCAAGTTCTTCCTTGATGGCATCCATCATTGCAGAGAAGAGTTCGTAACCCTCGCGCTGATACTCAACTAAAGGATCGCGCTGTGCCATTGCACGCAAGCCGATTCCTTCTTGGAGGTAATCCATCTCGTAGAGATGCTCGCGCCATTTGCGATCTAGGACCGAGAGTAAAACTTTACGTTCGAGTTCACGGAGAACTTCTGTACCTAGCTCATCTTCACGGGCCTTATAAGCCTTTGCAGCATCATCGATAATACGAGATTCGAGGAAATCAACATCAAGGGCTGCAGCAGATCCGACTTCAGCAAGGATCTGTTCCGGGGTAAATGAGATTGGATAGAGCAGCTTAAGCGCTGTCCATAATTGCTCGAGATCCCAATCTTCTCCATAACCCTGTTGTGATGCAGCGTGAACATATGCAGAGAGAGTGTCAGCGACAAAGTCATTGACCTGCACTCCGAGATCTTTTCCTTCGAGAACCAATCTACGTTCTCCATAAATGACTTCACGCTGGCGGTTCATCACATCGTCATATTTCAAAACATTCTTACGGATTTCAAAGTTCTGCGCCTCGACCTGAGTCTGAGCAGATCGAATTGCGTTGGAGACCATCTTGGATTCGATTGGTTCATCTTCTGGAAGACCGGCGGCTGCAAGCACGCGCTCGACGATTCCTGAGTTGAAGCGGCGCATCAAATCATCTTGCAATGAGAGATAGAAGCGTGATTCGCCAGGATCGCCTTGGCGACCAGAACGACCACGCAACTGGTTATCGATGCGACGTGACTCGTGGCGTTCTGTACCTAGTACATAGAGACCGCCGAGAGATACAACTTCGTCATGTTCTTTTGCAATGGCAGCTTTCTGCTTGGCAATTTCTGCAGACCATGCCGCTTCATACTCTGTTGGATTATCAACTGGTGATATTCCGCGACGTTGAATCTCGAAGTCGGCCATAAATTCTGGATTGCCACCAAGCATGATGTCAGTTCCGCGACCTGCCATATTGGTTGCAACTGTGACAGCGCCCTTTGTACCTGCACGAGCAACAATTGAAGCTTCACGTTCGTGATGCTTCGCATTGAGAACTTCGTGTGGAACGCCAGCTTTCTTCAAGAAGGCAGAGAGTTCTTCTGACTTTTCTACGCTGACAGTACCGACGAGAACAGGTTGCCCCTTACGGTGGCGTTCAACAATGTCACGGGTAACGGCGGCAAACTTTCCAACTTCTGATTTGTAGACCAAATCTGCTTGATCCATACGTTGCATATCGCGATTTGTAGGAATCGGAACAACACCGAGCTTATAGATCTGATGGAATTCAGAAGCCTCCGTCATTGCAGTACCGGTCATACCTGAAATAGTTTGGTAGAGACGGAAGTAATTCTGCAGAGTAATTGTTGCCAGGGTCTGGTTTTCATCCTTGATTTCGATACGTTCTTTTGCTTCGAGTGCTTGGTGTAGTCCCTCGCTATATCGGCGCCCGGCAAGCATGCGGCCGGTGTGTTCGTCGACGATAAGAAGTTCGCCGTTCATAACTACATAGTCCTTATCGCGCTTGAAGAGTTCCTTGGCGCGTACTGAGTTATTGAGATACCCGATAAGTGTCGTATTTGCCGCCTCGTAGAGGTTCTCGATCTTGAGCAGTTCTTCAACTTTGGTAACGCCTTCTTCGAGGATACCTATGGTCTTCTTCTTCTCATCGATTTCATAATGCTTATCGCGATCAAGTTTGGTGGCAATATTGGCGAATTCTACGTACCACTTGGTGGCCTTATCGGCAGGTCCGCTGATGATCAGTGGCGTACGCGCTTCATCAATTAAAATCGAGTCAACTTCGTCAACGACTGCAAAGAAGTGTTCACGCTGTACGCAATCTTCGAGAGACCACGCCATATTATCGCGCAGGTAATCAAAGCCAAATTCATTATTTGTGCCATAGGTAATATCTGAAAGATACGCATCGCGTCGTTCTGCAGGAGTCATGCTGTTGAGAATGACGCCAACTGATAATCCAAGGAAGCGATGAATACGCCCCATCCATTCGCTATCGCGTTCTGCTAGATAGTCATTTACGGTAACAACATGCACGCCTTTGCCGGCTAACGCATTGAGATAGGAAGGAAGGGTTGCAACGAGAGTCTTTCCTTCACCGGTGCGCATTTCAGCGATATTGCCTGAGTGCAGCGCTGCACCACCCATAATTTGTACGTCGTAATGGCGTTGACCAAGTGTGCGCTTTGCCGCTTCGCGTACAACTGCAAATGCCTCGGGCATGAGGTCGTTCAGAGTTTCACCTAGTTCGAGGCGGCTCTTAAATTCTGTGGTCTTTGAGCGTAATTGGTCATCAGAGAGTGGGGAGATTGATCCCTCGAAAGCGTTGACCTTGTCGACGATCTTGCTGAGATCGCGAAGAATTTTTCCTTCGCCAGCTCGCATGATGCGATCGATAATTGAAGCCATCGGTCTACCTTCCACTCGCTCTACTGCAGGACGTTAAATCAACCCTCTTATACTAGGGGTTCGGCGACGCAGGCAGTTACGGCCGCTGCCACCTCGATCCCCTTCTCACGGAGGGCGCGTGCGGCTTCATTGATAGTTGCCCCAGTTGTGACGAGGTCGTCAATCAGAAAAGCCTTTCCATTGAGGTATCGCAGCGAAGTCAGAGCTCCGTTGATATTTGTAAATCTATTTTTCGCATCTAGTGATGATTGATCTCGAATGACTCTTGTATGACGTAGATTTTCAAACGTCGGCAGTCCAGACTCTTCCGAAAGCTTGCGAGAAAGATCTGTAATGATTTGTCTGCCCCGAATTCGAGCAACTGATTTACGAGAGGGAATTGGTACCAAGAAACCTTGCCCTTGTTCCTTCATACAGTATCGAAGCGCATGCAGCAGAGCGCCCGTAATCAGATTATCTGCACTAGAAAGTCCATTCTCTTTCGCTGCCAAAATGACTCTCCCCGCTATCGGTGAATAAGGAACAGCCGAGTAAATTGGAAAGTGCGGAGAACTATGTGACCACGTGCGATAAATATGCAGATGCCAATGCCGCCTACACGTCGAGCATATGGTGAGTCCTAGTGCAGAACAACCAATGCATCGGCTAGGAAAGATAAGTTCTTGAATTGAGAGAAGACTCTTCACGCACCGAGTGTGCTGGGAGCTAGGTAAGAAATTAGAGATAGAAATTTTCTTGGTGGAAATCTTCAGGCGCAACCTTGATAGGGCGGCCACTAATGGAATCGCCCGCGACACGTGGAAGCGTGAGTACAAAGTGCGCACCCTTGCCTGGTCTCCCCCATGCATCGAGCTCACCATTGTGTAATCGCGCATCTTCGAGTGCGATAGAAAGACCCAATCCGGTCCCGCCTCGTACTCGCGCTCGTGAGGGATCTGCCCGCCAGAATCGATCGAAGACTCGGATCAACGCTGATTCATCGAGTCCAGAACCCAAGTCACGAACACCGATGCCAACCTCTGTCTCTGTTGCAACTATTGTGACAACAACTTCTTGATTATCAGCATGATCAAGAGCGTTAGAGAGTAAGTTGCGCATAATTCTTTCCACGCGACGGATATCTGCCTTGATAATTACGGTATCTAAATCAGCTTGGATTCGAATTCCTGAGTGAGTATCTATATCACCAAGCTCAAAATCTTTGATGCAGCGTTTTACAAGAACGAGAACATCGAAATCAACAGGTTCAAGCACGGCAACTTCGGCATCGAACCTGCTGACTTCAAGGAGATCTTCGAGTAGTCCTTCAAAGCGCTCAATTTGAGCTGAAAGCAGTTCCGAGCTTCGAGAGACAATGGGATCAAAGGATTGACGTTGATTGTAGATAACTTCAGATGCCATTCGAAGCGTAGTTAGTGGTGTGCGAAGCTCGTGGGATACATCAGAGACAAAGCGCTGCTGAACGCGCGAAAGATTTTCGAGGCGAGAAATTTGTCGTTCAATGGATTGCGCCATTTCATTATATGAACGAGCAAGCGTTGCCATCTCATCCTCTGACTTGACTGACATTCGCTGGCTAAAGTCGCCCTTGGTAAATTGATTTGCAATGCGCGCTGCTTCGCGAACAGGTCGAACAACCTGCCGCACAACAAGAAAAGTGATGAGGGCGATGAGAAGAATGAGTGCTAAACCTGCAACAAGTAGTGAGTTCTTGATGAGCTCAAGGGTTGCTTGTTGATTTCCTAGTGAGAAGACAATATACATTTCATAGCGCCCACCAGCTGGAATGTTGACTCTCTTACCGACTACAAGTGAGCTTTCAGATCCACCAGACTGCAGTTTGATATCTGCATAGGCATACTTCACTTCACTGCTTTTGATTACTTGCTTCCGCAAAGATTGAGGAATCGAGCGAGGAGCTATGAGCTCTGATGACATCTCGTATGAAGTACCCGATTGGGGGACTCCAGAGGAGCGCACAAATGCAATTTCATGACGTGCCTCTTTAACAATCTGCGTTGTTGAGTTGACGATAATATCTGCCAGTATCTTCTTTCGTGCTTCAACAGTCGAGTTTCTTGAGATAACCAACTTATATTCAGCATCAAAAAATGTGAACTTTGATTCAGCAATGGATGAAGATAGCGATGCTGATCGAATTCCATCTGAAAGCCTTGAATACAGAGCAGACCCTGCAATAGAGACAACTCCGAGTGACAGTAGAACTGTAGAGAGAATAACTTTAGTCGCAAGAGATTGCGCAAGCGCCTGACGTATACCCCTCATTGGAAGAGAGCCCCTTTACGCTGGGCCGCCCGCCTTATAACCAACTCCACGAACTGTCATAACTATTTCAGGATTTTCAGGGTTGTGCTCAACTTTAGAACGAAGACGCTGTACGTGAACATTTACTAGTCGGGTATCTGTGCTGTGACGATATCCCCAAACCTCACTTAAGAGTGCATCGCGGGTAAATACTCTCCCAGGATCTTTTGCTAGGGCTACTAGGAGATCGAATTCAAGACGAGTGAGTTGAATTGGTGTTGCACCACGATGCACCTCGTGTGCGGTGACATCAATGACAAGGTCACCAATTGTCAGGAGCCCTGTGATATCTGCATTGGTGCGACGTAAACGGGTACGAATTCGCGCAATAAGTTCTGCCTTATCGCGAAATGGCTTCTGCATGTAATCATCGGCGCCAGCTTCAAGTCCGCGCACAATATCTTGTGTCTCACCCTTTGCACTGAGCATGACAATAGGCACCATAGATTCTTGTCGTATTAATCTACATACTTCAATGCCATCAATTCCTGGCAACATCACATCGAGTAAGACAAGGTCTGGAGGATTATTTCTAAATACCTCCAGCGCCTCATCTCCACGACTTACTAAATCAACATCAAAGCCTGAACTTGTGAGAACAATTCCAAGCATTTCTGCAAGGTCTTGATCGTCATCGACGACCATAACCAAGGTCATTTAGGAACCGTGCTCCCAAGAGTTGAGGTACATATCTTGTGCAGGTGTCAGTACATCGATACGTCCACCCATTGACTTGAGCTTGAGCGCAGCAACTTCCTTATCAATATATGTAGGAACTTCGTGAACACCGGCAGGAAGATTCTTTGCTTCCTTAACAAGGTATTCAGCTGTGAGTGCCTGGTCGGAGAATGACATATCCATTACAGATGCTGGGTGACCTTCTGCAGCGCCTAGATTTACAAGACGGCCTTCGGCTAGGAGAAGCAAGCGACGTCCATCCTTCATGACGTATTCGTCAGTCTGGTGACGCATCTTTGCATTCTTCTTTACTGAGTTCTGCTCGAGGTAGGCAACATCGATTTCGATATCAAAGTGGCCTGAGTTGGCCATGATTGCGCCATCCTTCATGACAGCAAAGTGCTCATCACGCAAGACATCGCGGTTTCCAGTAACGGTGATGAAAACATCGCCAACCTTTGCTGCATCGAGCATTGGCATCACACGGAAGCCTTGCATCATGGCATCAAGTGCCTTAGTCGGATCAATCTCTGTTACAACAACATCTGCGCCCATACCCTTTGCGCGTTCTGCAACGCCTTTACCGCAGTAACCAAATCCTGCAACGACGACGATACGTCCAGCAAGGAGGAAGTTAGTGGCACGGAAGACAGCATCAAGTGTTGATTGACCTGTTCCGTAACGGTTATCGAACATGTGCTTGGTGTCGGTGTCATTGACAGCAATCATTGGGAAAGTGAGTGCACCATCTTTTGCCATCTGATTAAGACGGATTACACCAGTTGTTGTCTCCTCGCATCCTCCTGCAATATTTGGAAGGAGCTCCTTGCGAGTTGTGTGAAGAGTATTGACGAGGTCGCAACCATCATCAAATACCTGATGTGGTTCGATATCAAGAGCGGCATTGATGTGTGAGTAATAGCCATCGCGGTCTACTGAATTACGTGCGAATACTGAAATTCCGTATTCGTGCACGAGCGCTGCAGCTGTGTCATCTTGTGTTGAAAGTGGGTTGGAAGCGCAGAGTGCAATATCAGCGCCTCCTGCTTTGAGAACGCGCATCAAGTTTGCTGTCTCAGTTGTGACGTGCATACATGCTGCAATACGTACGCCTACGAATGGTTGTGATTTTTCAAAACGTTCGCGGATTTGGGCGAGGACAGGCATATTGCGCTCAGCCCATTCAATCTTCAAACGGCCAGCAGCGGCCAGTGAAGCATCGGCAATGTCGTGCTTTGGAACAGTGTTAACAGTTGTCATATCTATATCTCCCTAGTAAAAACGGCTGTTTTTTTCTCGCTTGACCTTCGGCGTAGGGCTCTACTGTGCTAGTCGGCAATGGCTATAGGTTAGTGGAAGAGCCTAGATATTGTTAAAAAGGCTTATCCACGGATCGTGTTAAGTACATCATCTCGGACTTTCTCCATGCGAGCCAGCGTTGAAGCCTCAACGTTGAGTCTAAGGAGGGGCTCGGTATTGGATGCGCGAAGGTTAAACCACCAGGTATCGCCATTGATAGTAAGTCCATCTAGGTGGTCGACTTCAACACCATCTTTCTTTCCGTATATTTTCTCAATCTGATTCATCGCTGCTTGTGCATCTGCCACAGTTGAATTTATTTCACCACTTGAGTGATAGCGGTTAAATGGCGCAAGTAATTTCGAAAGAGTTGTCTTTTTTTCACCCAGTGCCGCAATCGCATGCAGCGCTGCCAACATTCCAGAATCTGCCTTCCAGAAGTCACGGAAGTAGAAGTGGCCAGAGTGTTCGCCGCCAAAAGCTGCACCTGTTTCTGCCATGAGCTTCTTAATATAAGAATGTCCGACTCGAGAACGAATCGCAGTCCCACCATTTTCTTCGACAACTTCCTTAACAGCTCGAGATGAGATCAAGTTGTAGATAATATTTGAAGCTGGGTAACGCGTAAGCTCGCGCGTTGCAATGAGGGCAGTGAGTGCAGATGGATTGACAAGTTCGCTCTTTTCATTGACCAAGAAACAGCGATCTGCATCTCCATCGAATGCCAAGCCGATATCGGCACCATGTTTCTTCACGGCTTTCTGCAGATCTTTTAGATTTGAAGGTTCGATGGGGTTTGCTTCGTGATTCGGAAATGTTCCATCTAATTCAAAGTACATCTCTATTACTTCAGCGTTGAGACGTTTGAAGACAGCAGGGGCTGTATATCCGCCCATTCCGTTACCAGCATCAATCACAATCTTGAGTGGGCGAATCGCTGAGACATCTACGAGAGTGAGTAAGTGGTCTACATACTCTTCGAGCATGGTGCGCTCTTTTTCGACGCCGGCACTGCGCATCGCCATAGGAGTTCCATCTGTTACGAATTTTTCAATAGTCAATAATCCAGACTCTTTGCCGATGGGGCGTGCACCACTCAGACATAGTTTTATTCCGTTATAGGCAGCTGGGTTATGGCTGGCTGTAAACATTGCTCCAGGGAGGTTCAATTTTCCGGAGGCAAAATACAACATATCTGTTGAAGCGAGTCCAATACGGATGACATCCAGCCCTTGCGATGTGACTCCAGCTGAGAAGGCAGTTGCAAGTGTGGGTGAAGACGGACGCATATCTTCACCAATAACGACGGTACCTGGTTCGCGCTCGATTTCGAGAAAACGTGCAACTGCAACACCTGTTGCAAATGCAAAATCAGCGGTGAGCTCTTTATCGACGAGCCCGCGTATGTCGTATGCCTTGAAAATTGATGCGCTCATATAAGTATCGTAAGGATAAAGGTGTTGGAAAGTGAAATTAGGATGGAACTGCGCGTAGATGCCCTCTGCGCCCTACGCCAGATTGTGATTGTGTTGAAGTTGCTGTTGCAGACTCTGCTGCCGGAGCTTGGGCAACTTCTCGAACTGCATCTGCAATCGCCATCAAATCATCATCACTAGGACCGGTTGCATCTACATCAATAGCCTGACGAATTACGTTCCATCCGTTGGGAACTGTGAGACGAGCAGAATGTTTTTCACAGAGATCATATGAGTGTGGTTCGGAAAAAGTTGCAAGTGGCCCCAAAACCGCAGTGGAGTCAGAGTAAATATATGTCAGCGTCATAGAAGCTGTAGCTCGACAACTCACGCGCGAACAGACGCGACCGGTTCGAACGTGGGTACTCATAGCATGAAGATTAGTGGTGGTCAGATAAGAAGTTAGGGATTGAGCACTCGAATATTTGACGATGGCACGAAAGATTTTGTCAGCTTACTTCCGGCGTTGAGGGGGATGTATCCGTACCCGCTTTGTGACGAGATAAGTGCCGCCCCTGATGTGCCTGGGGAGATAGCGCTGAAGTGAACAGATCGAAGTGTCGCAGGGGCAACGAACGTTGCAATATCTTGATCGGAGATTGTCACGCTCTTCGTCACACCATTTGTATAGGTCAGGTCGAGTTGCACTGAGATGGTGCGGCCGGTGAAGACCAGTGTCGGTGATAATCCAGTCGTCGCTAAGGTGTATTCAGAGAGATCATCTGCAGCGGTGCTCCAGACAAAGTCACTCCTGCCGCTTGCAATAGTCTTAGAAAAGACAGATGCGAGGATTGGCTGATCTGATGAAATCTGAAGTGCAAACACTCCAGATTTCATCGTGATATCCATCGGAATCTCTATTACTTTCTTGTGAGACACGGTGATGCCGTCAATGCCCACCGGAGAGAAGGTGCCATCCGTGGATCGAATCTCAGCGGAGATATGCGCATCAACATCTCCTGGGATAAGAATTCTAAGAATATGCGGTGTGGACGATTTCTTGGTCGTCTGTTGAGGTATAGCAGGAATGTGAATCGACTTTGATGGATTGCCAGTTGAGTTAACGAGATCTCCACCCAGTGCGCGCAATCCTTTTCCACGTTCATCGACGATAAATCCATTCACTCGCCCGGATCGAGTGAGCAGATGGATTGCAATTGTTTTAGCTCCGGGTGCAAGTGTGGGAAGTGCAATCTGCTGATACGAATTAGCTTTTATCGAAATTACCTGAGGATTGAGTTGAGCCTTTTCAGTAAAGACTGTCACTTCAACGAGTGCTCGACCTAGGCCACTGTTCACAAGATTGAGCGAACCTTTTGATGTGATATCTGCAGTTGCACCGATAAACCACTGAGATGCAATAGGTGAACTGCATGGCACTGAACCAGCCCACACTCCGGTATTAACTTGCCACGCAATGGGAGTAACGGGCCCAGCATCAATTACTGCAGCTTGTGACACCACTGCATACCGCGAAAATCCAACAGGTGTGGTTGCCATGGAAGTTGATCCAGTTTTGCGCGCCGTTGTTTTTCCTGATGTAAGTGAAATCGCGGTGGCGAGACCAGTCGTATTTGGTGGGCATACAACTGCTGGATAGGTCTCATTGAATCTGCTCGTTGAGACCGTTTGATTGAGCACATTACTGAGAAGAATGACTGAAATAGTCGCGGCTATGAGCGCGAGTATGCGTTGTTGTTTCATGCGAGCACCGAGTCAGATATCTCACTCTTGCGTCGACCAGACGGAAGCGCAAGTACAACTACGGTTACTAAGACGATGATAAAGAATGAAATCCATCCTCGGCGTTTCGTACCATCATGGTAGATGGAGATATCGCCACCAGTGGTGACTGCAAATGTTGGAAGTCCATGTGCATCTCGTACCTTTTGTAGACGATATCCATTTTGCATAATTTGCCACGAGCTACTGTAACTTTCGGTCAGGGTAATGGTTCCAGGACCGGGTACAGAAGTGCTCACACCTTTGAATGGCAAGATACTTACCTTGCCTGAGTAATCAGTAAAGATTATGCGTCCAGTATCTTGAATGACTCGCCACACAATTCCTGCACTTGTTGATGACGTTCTATTGAACCCGCCTAATCCATCAATTGTCTGCGCAATCTTGAGATCGACGGGGCTCTTGAGGAAGACATATTTAATGCCATATGTAGCGAAGACCTTGCTCGATGAGACCCCAGTGTTATCCACGAGTCCTTCTATTGCAGCAGTAATGTCTGGTGTATCTCTCGGAACAAGTTCAGTTTCTCCGAGCGTTATTTCACTTCCTCGGGAGATGTAATACGAGATTGCAATTTCGCCATTGTGGTCATACGGGCGCAACACGATGGTCTTTGCATCTTTCTCGATGGATAAGAATGCTGGAAGCACTTGTGCAGATGATGTGCGCAGCGGTGAATCAGCGCCGGCACTTACCAACCAGAAGATTGAGGTAGCTGTGTAGGCAACGGTGACTGCCAAGATTGCAGCAATTGAGATATGGCGGAAATTTAAATGTGATTGTTCTAGTCGCGCACGAATCTTGTCGAACATCACCACTGCTGCGGTTATCGAAAGTAAAGTTGCAACTGCAATAAAAGTCCCGGCAAAGGCGCGCGATGACTCTGTAGATCCATTTCCAGTCACAACAAGTGAGCTGATGAGAGTTGCGCCCAAAAGAAAGGTGAGACCGAGCGTTGCGAATCTGCGCGCTGCAGTAGATGAGAAATATGTAACGAAGAGAATTACCGCGATAGGGCTCAGGCACCACCACGGAAGTGAACCTGGTCCCCCTGGATTAGCAATGAGTGCCAGGTTGGGACCTCCACCCGGCAACGCAAATCCAATCTCTGCCCACAATTGGGTTGGATGTGTGAAGAGTGAGAATGATGCTGGAGCTGAGAGAAGGAGTGGGGTAACTATCAAAGTCATACGTCGCTTCAAACGTTCCAGAAAGAGGCGATCTTGGAAATTGTTCTGAGCTGTGATGAAATCTTTAGCGATTGTAAAAGCGACTCCGACTCCGATGATCAAGAGGACCGATGGATTGAAGGCGAAGAGAACCCAGATGAAGAGCGAGTAGGCATAGATGCTGCGCCACGAACGATTTTCGATATCCATCCACTGCCCGAGTGCGCCGATAAAGAATGGCAGTAGCGCAAGAAAGAGTACGACTCCAAGTCGCCCTGAATTTATTGCAGCGAGGGATACTGGTGACAAGGCATAGAGCGTGGCTGCGCCTGCAGATAGCCACTTATTTGAGGTATATCGAACTAGATATTTATGTGATGTGAAGAGCACGATAAATGGTGCTGCGAGAAAGAAGAGTGTGATGAAGAGCGCGATATTTCCGAAAGTTACAACTGATGAGATCAGGAGAAGCAGAGCCCAAGGAGGAGTTGATAAACCACTTCCCATGCCAATGTCGTGCCAGCTTGATAGGTATAGCTTGATAAGTTCCTTGTAATGGTGCGGTGATTGCGCAAGCGCACCGCCTGATATTGGACCCACCCGATTGCGCGTCCAGAAAAGCGTGAGAACTGCAATAAACGTTGTGGCAGCCACAAGCGGTCGCGTAAAGAGCGATTTCCAGGATTGCGCTGTCGCTGGGGTGAGTAAATCTTCATCTTCATTAATAGTTAAATCGCTCACAGCGGGCAGCGCATCACGATTGCGATCTGGCAGTGCAAATTCGCGGAAGCGATTGAGGTTGCGGGCAATTGAACTTCGAAGTTGTGTAGATCGTGGAGGAATAAACTCTTGCACAACGCGACTAGATACAAGGCGGTGCTTCTTGCGTAATTTTCGTGCTGCAATAAGTTCTGCCGGATGAATCAGAAGAGTTGCTACCGCAAGAAGTTCATCGCTGGCATAGCCAGGCAACTTGGCAAAGAGATAACCAATTGCGCGAATGAAGGCGCCAAAAAGTAGTTGCAGGGCAATCCACGGAAGTGTCCAGAGGCTGGAGTTGGCGAGCAGAACGTAGGCAGCGTTTTGACGATCGAGTAAGAGAGGGCGATGTAGCAGCGCCCCTTTCACATCGATATCTCGACGCTCAGTTGCAGCAGCTTGTGCGTGGTATCCGATGGCATCGGTGACGGCAATAACCGAGTGACCGGCAACGCGTACCCGCCATCCAAAATCAACATCATCGCGGAAGAGTTCGAGATTCTTATCAAATCCCCCAAGTTCTTCAAAGACATCGCGGCGAATAAGAGCACCAGCAGTGCTGACCGAGAGAACTTCAGTAATTCCATCTCGTTGTCCTTGGTCATACTCTGAAGCTTCCAGACCAGTCCAGCGTGCACCGTTTGAGCCAATACTGATACCAGCCTCAAGCAGATGTGTCTTGTCGTGCCACCCCAATAATTTAGGTCCAGCCATTGCTACGTTAGGTCGTTCTTCAATGGATGCAAGAAGTGCTTCAAGTGCACCTGGGTGTAGCAGGCAATCATCATGAAGAATCCAGAGCCACTCTTGTACTCCTTCAATCATCGAAGGTAGTTGCTCAACACCACGTGCAATTGCTGCACCAAAACCTGCATCGCGTTCGAGGGTAATTGTTGGGATGCGAGCGCCCTTAAGTAATTTTGGCGATGCATCAACTGAACCTGTATCAATTGCAACAATACGATCGGCAGTGTGAGTTTGCGACGCTATCGATGCCACAACTTCTGCAAGCCACGTTGCTCCATCATGGACAACGAGAAGTGCAGTAACGCGCTGCGAACTCATAAGGGAAACTTATCGTTTGAAGCTGTGAGGTGAGCGATGCGCCTGCAATTACGCAGGGCGACGCTTCAGGCGACGGCGCTCACGCTCGGAGAGACCGCCCCAGATACCAAAACGCTCATCGTGAGCGAGCGCGTATTCAAGACACTCTTGGCGAACTTCGCATGAGAGACAGACGCGCTTTGCTTCACGGGTTGATCCACCCTTTTCAGGGAAGAAAGCTTCAGGATCTGTCTGAGCGCAGAGTGAGCGCTCTTGCCAGGAGAGTTCAATATTCTCTCCGCTAGCGAGTTGGATAGTTGGTCCAGCAGTGGGGGCTGATGGCTTGCCAGTTGATGTTCCTTCTGGGCGGATTGGCATTCGCAAATCTCCTCAAGTCATTAGGGGGCACTTCGGTGTGAAGT